>Ga0208373_1000255_pt1 | contig 99364 bp, 95 predicted proteins | sample RifOxyC2_FD_184036 | JGI IMG/M metagenome (GOLD analysis project Ga0208373, IMG submission 184036) | Soil microbial communities from Rifle, Colorado - Rifle Oxygen_injection C2 (SPAdes) | ecosystem: Environmental > Terrestrial > Deep subsurface > Rock core/Sediment | place: Rifle, Colorado... | reverse complement strand
ACGGACTGCAACGACAACGACGCCACGATCCACCCGGGAGCGGCCGAGGTCTGCGATGGCCTTAACAACGACTGCGATGGATACACCGACGAGGGGGTCGTGCCGACGTGGTATGAGGATACGGACCACGACGGCTACGGGGACCCTGCCACAACAGGGATCCAGGCCTGTTCGGCCCCCACGTTCTCGGTCGCTAACGACAGCGACTGCAACGACAACGACGCCACGATCCATCCGGGTGCGGCTGAAGTCTGCGACGGCGTGGATCACAACTGCGACGAGGAGATCGTGGGGGATGGGGAGTGTTACGGGGTTCTCATCAAGCCCGATCAGGCCACATTCTGTTTTGAACCCGGGGTCCTTTTCTCCGGGAGTGAGCAGAAAGTGGCGGGGGGTTATCTGGTTGGTGACTCTACTCCATTCCAGTCCGTCCAGGCACAATACCTGGCGGAATACGATGAGGAAACCGGCTGGGCTTGCCTCAATCTCGCAGATATCTTCACCTCCGGCTGGAGGAGTAACGGGGGTGTAGCAAGTGAGATCGGCGCCGAGCCAGGAACACCGAAGTCAGACCTCAACTGGGGGAACTTCGGATTCTGCTCCCAGAGCGACTCGCGGTGGAACAGCCTCTGTTACCTGGACACGGGTTCTGGCAAGTGGGGCTGGGGGCTTGAGCTGGTGGTGGAAGGGGAGAGTGAGGTTCTCCTCCCGGCCGGCAACAAGCCCTGACAGATGATTCCTCCCCTTTCCAAGGGGAGGTGAGGAGGGGTTCAACTCAATGGGGCATGGTGTCTTTGACCATGCCTTTTTTTTATTTTTTCCTCCTTTTTTCCTGGCGCACGGCGTGTTAAACTGTTGTTATTCAAGATGGGTTATGCCTGATTTTCGTTCTGTTTATCGGTATGCAGAAGAACACACGGCCCTGTATATTGGGCTAATTTTTGTTGTGCTCATTGGTTTGCTCTTGGCCCAGACATTGGTTTCTGGCATGGCAGTTCTGGCCTTGGTGATTGGAATAGGTTTTTTTCTTTTGACCCTTACGCGGCCTTTATGGGCCCTAGGGATTTTAGCAGCCTATCTTCCGTTTGAGTCCCTGGTTTTGAAATTTGTTCCAGACGAAATTTACGTGTTTGCCAAATATTTTCCCGAGGGATTGATTTATTTGTTGGTCGCGCTCGTTGTCTGGAGGCGTTTATCAGGGAAGCTGAAGGCCATTCGAACACCGATCAATCTTCCGTTTGCCTTTTTTGTCGTGGTTGCCATTGCTTCGATCGTGATCAATTTTGTGCATCCGACCATTGCCGTTCTTGGCCTACGGCAGATTTTACGGTTTATCTTTGTTTTTTTTATTGCCGTGGCCCTCAATCCCTCCAGGCCTTATGTTCAAAAATTAACGCGCGTTCTTTTTTTGATTGTCGCTTTCGAAGCCGGGCTTGGTCTTGTTCAGGCTGCGGTGGGCGCTCCGCTCGATGAGGTCCTTCTTCCTTCCGAAACGCGTGTCTTTGGGGACCTTACACTGACAAGCGGCGTGGTTCAGTTTTGGGAATCTGGTTCGCGTGTGTTTGCAACGCTTGGCCGTTACGATCGTTTAGGAACGTTTCTCGCTTTTTTTCTTCTTCTGGTCATTTCTTTCTTGTATGAACCTTCCTTCCGTCGTCGTCGCCGTCCCTTCTTGTGGGGGCTTCTCTTGGTCGGTCTCCCTGCTTTAATTTTGACCTATTCGCGTTCTTCTTGGTTTGGTTTTCTCCTGGGTTTTCTCTTTATAGGTTGGGTGGGAAGGAAGGATCGTCGCGTTCTCATGGGAAGTCTGCTTGGTATCGGTCTTTTGGGAACCTATCTTCTCTATTCCGGTGTTGTCGTGCGTTACCTCGTGGATATGCCAAGTCAGACGCTTGCAGAAAGATTTTTTGAGGCCTTTTCTTTTGCGCGTTGGCAAGGAGAGTACTATGGGCTTGGCCGGCTTTTCTGGATTGTCCAGACCGTTTTAGTCGTTGTTCCGTTTTCGCCGTTTTTTGGCGTCGGTCCCGGACAGTACGGCGGGGGTGCGGCCGCTGCTTTGGGCAATGCACGCGTCTATGAGCAGCTGGGTTTACCGTTTGGCGTGTATGGGACAGACGGTTATATCGATAACAGTTGGTTTTCACTTTGGGGGGAAACGGGCACCCTCGGGCTCGCTTTTTACCTCTGGGCCTATGTCGCGCTCTTTTTCTTTGCCTGGCGCCTTTTCAAACGTTGCCGCCAGGATCCGTATGTACGTTCGCTTTCACTTGGGTATGCTGCTGCCATGCTCGCCGTATCCATAAACGCTTTTTTAGCGACGTTTCTCGAGGTGCGCACCCTCGCTTTTTATCTCTGGTTGTATGGGGGATTCATTGTGGCTCTTGCAAACCAGTCTCCTTTTTTGACGTCAGCAAAAAAAGTTGAGGAGGAAAAAATTTTTCTCCTTCCGAAATCTGGACAAGAAAGGATTTTATGAGAGTCCTCCAGGCTAATAAATATTATTATGTTAAAGGCGGTGCGGACCGGTACGTTTTTGCATTGGAGCAGCTATTATCCGAGCAAGGTCACGAGTCCATTCCGTTTTCCATGCATCATCCGTGCAATGTGAAGACACCCTGGGACCGTTTTTTCGTACAGCAGATTGAAACGGAACACGCGCGGCTGAATTGGGAAGGAGTGCGCGGCTTCGGCCACATGGTCTATTCAAGAGAGGCCCGTCGTCAATTGGGAAACCTGCTGGATGCAACGAATCCGGATGTCTGTCACCTCCATAATATCTATTATCAACTTTCTCCCTCTATCCTTTCTCTCTTGCACGAACGTGGCATTCCTACCGTCATGACCGTTCATGACTATCATCTGGTTTCTCCTCAGCACGGCATGTGGTCGCATGGCCGCGTTGAGGATTGGGGACGCGCTGGCCTTTGGCGCTCCACGTTTGCGAAGTTTCACAAGGATTCGTATGCCGCGAGTTTTGCTGCAGCCTTTCTTTTTTATCTTCACCGGAGAATGGGTCTCTATCGGCTTGTGGATCGCTACGTGGCGCCCACGAAATTTATGAGAGATTGCCTTGTGCGAGCCGGTTTCCCGGCTGAGCATGTGCGCGTCTTGCCTTTTGGGATAGATGTCCGCACTATCGTTCCTTCTTCTGAAGACGACGGGTTTGTCCTTTTTACAGGACGTCTTTCCGAGGAAAAGGGTGCACAGGTGCTTGTTCGCGCGGCCCGCGAGCTTCCACACGTGCGGTTCGTCTTTGTAGGACGCGGTCCGGAGGAGCCGAGACTTCGTCACATGGCGGAAGGGCTCTCTAATGTGACTTTCGCCGGTTTTCAGTCAGGAGAAGCTCTTTGGGAATTTTATCGTCGCGCCCGGTGTGTTGTGGTTCCATCCCTTTTTCAGGAAGTGTTCGGCCTTTCGGCATTGGAGGCTATGGCGGTTGGCAAGCCTGTGATCGCTTCCCATGTGGGCGGATTGCCAGAGGTGGTGGAAGATCGCTTGACAGGCTTTCTTGTGCGTCCTGGTAGCGTGCAAGAAATAGCAGAAGCCGTGGATCGGCTTATGCGGCACCCTCTGGAGGCGCAGGCCCTTGGGAGGGCGGGCAGACAGCGGGTTGAGGAGGTCTTTTCGCTTGAACGTCATTGGGAAGGATTGAAGGCTCTCTACGGAGAGGTTTTACGCGAGCACGGCAGAATCGTTCCGTTGTAAAACACAAGAGCCGGCTTGAAAGCCGGCTCTTGGTTTTTTTGTCTCGTCAGGCTATTTTTTGACTTTGGGAAGAAATAACGGATGGGAGCGAGATCGTCTTAAGATGCAGAAGCTGGCGATAGACCATTTTTGTCTCAAGGACGATTTCTTCCCAGTCATAATTTTTTCGAACATACTCAGCAGCCTCCGCTCCCACGTGGGCCGCGAGTTCCGGTGCTTCCGCTACCATAACGAGCTGTTTTGCCAGATCTTCCACATTTCCCGTACGGAAAGTTAGTCCGTAGGCGTCTGTCAGCTCCCGGTGGGCTGGAATGTCCGATGCTAACACGCATTTTCCATGGGCCATGGCTTCGAGCACACTGAGGGGCATTCCTTCCGAAATAGACGGGTGGACGGCCGCGTAGGCATTGGCAAAAAGAGCCTGAAGCGTTTCGCCCGTCTGTTCGCCCGTCAGAACAACACTGGAATCTCCAGCCGAAAGAATTTTGAGTTCCGAGAGGCAGTCCTCTGCTCCAAAGGCCGCTCCGCCCACGATGGCTATTTTCAAGGAAGAAAATAGGTCAGGGCGGTTTTCCTTGGCTTTTTTCCAAGCCTCGAGCAACGTGTGTGCTCCCTTGTTGCGAACAAGGCGCGCGACCATGAGAAAATATTTTTCTGGTTTGAGATCAAAGGGGGCCAGGAGCGATGGATCCGGTTTTTTTCTAGGATGAGGGGCAACGACGCCATTCGGAATATAGGTCGTGTCTGCACCGTAAGAAACGTGACAATAGTCTGTCAGGGCCTTGGAAACGGTAATGGTCCGATCCGGGACGCGGCAGGCCAAGCGTTCTCCCAGGCGGAGCATGATGCGCGCCAATCGTCCCCATTTTTCCTGGCGGCGGTCAATGGAGTGAAACGTAACAATCACCTTGGCCGACGGACAGACGAGCCTCGGAAGCCAGGCAAGCAGTGCCGGCCCAACGCCGTGGAAATGGAAAAGATCCGGTTTCAACCACGCCGCCTTGAGAATGGAAAAGAAGGTGTGGGAAATGGCGTCTAAGTGTTTGGTGCGCGTTGACAAGGCCGGAAGACAGTGGACTCCGTCAACATCTTTTTCGACCCGTTCACCCGTATACCAGGGTCGGCAAAAAACGAAGATTTCATGTCCATGCTTAACCAACCGTTTGGAGAGTTCCTCCACGTGTTTTTCAACGCCCCCAGACTTGGCTGGGTAACCTTTTTGTCCGATCATGACAATACGCATAGCAAAAGTGAACCAGGCACCTTACCTGAAAAGATCTTTTTTGTCAAGGGGGTCTGTTAACATTTTTTGTTTTGAGAAACGATCCCTTTCAATTTTCTCAAATTTGAAATAAAGTGACTCCACAATCTGTATTCTCTTTAGAACCATGTCTTCAAAAACAGAGGATGAACAACCAACGGATGAGGAGGTGGCTCGCGAAGTGCAACAAGGACAGCGCGAACGTTTTGGCGTTTTGGTGGAACGTTATCAAGAAAAGCTCCTGCGTTACGGGCGGCGGATGCTTTTTAACGGTCGAGACATTGAAGACGTCGTTCAGGAAATTTTTCTCAAGGTCTACAAAAATATTCAGGCCTACGATGCGTCACGCCCGTTTGCGCCGTGGGTGTATCGGGTTGCACACAGCGAGTTCATTAATGCAGGAAAAAAGCGCGTGCGTGAGGCCTTTGACCTTTTTGATCCTGACGTTTTTTTCCCCCATCCCTATGCGGCGCAAGCGAATCCGGAAGAAGAGGCCGAGCGTGAGGAGACCAAGCGGTTCGTTGCCGAGCTATTAGAAAAATTGGAAGAAAAATATCGAGAGCCGATTGCCCTTTTTTATCTTGAAGCGTTGAGTTATCGGGATATTGGTCAGATTCTGCGCCTTCCGGTTTCAACAGTCGGTGTTCGTATTACCCGCGCCAAAAAGCAGCTTTTCGCACTCGTCGCAGCCCGAGAAGATAAGATGTCAGACGTATGATGCCTGATCAAATGAAACAGAAGGGAGAAGAGCCTGTCGTTTTGGGAATCAAGGATCGGGTCATGACTTCCCTTGCGACTGGAGTGGTTTCTCCGCTTCCACGCTGGAGGATTTGCACCCGCACAACAGTTCTCTTTCTCCTTACTGTGGTTGTCACAGCCGTCCTGGCTCTCCTCACCGGCGCTCTTTTTTTTCGGTTGCGGGTTACAGCCTGGTGGCTTTTGCCTCAAACCGGATCGGACGGCTTGCCTTTTCTTTTCCAGATGTTCCCGTGGGGTTTGGCCTTGGGAGTTTTCGTCTCGGCTTTTGCTGTTCAACCTCTCTGGAGGCGCTATGCGATCGGGTATCGTTTTTCCGTCCTTTCTCTTTTTATTGGATTTTTGGCGAGTTTGTTTTTTTTCGGGATTCTTCTTGGAAGGACACCACTCCATGCCTGTTTATGGGAGCACGGGGGTGTGACCATTCCTTTTTTAGATCGTTTCTATGGAGATGGTTCGGCTCAGAAGGGCCGGCCTATCATTCTTGGAACGGTTGAAGTTGTTTCAAAAGGAACGTCTCACGAAATGATTGTGCGCGCCCGCGACGGGCGCCGCTGGACGGTTTCTCCATCCGGGAGTGGGGCCATTGCCTGGGGCGGGACCGCGGAAGTCGGGAGTCGGGTTGTGGTGGTTGGAAAAAAGGGGGAGGGGATTATCCGGGCCGTGGCGATTCGTACTTTCCGCGGGGATGAACAGTGCCCGTTGCCTCGATGGTCGAACAAAAAGGAAGAATAGACTGATTTCGTCTTTATTAGGAATTTCTCATTTTATCTCCATTTTTTTATGGCGTACGGATCGTTTAGAACAGCGGGGATTGTCGTCGTGGGTGCGGTTGTTAGCCTTTCGGTCGGATGGACCGCCAGGGCCGCGTTGGGGGATCGAATCAGTAACCTCGGCTCAAATATCGGTTCTGGTCTTGGAACAAATTTTGGTTCGAATTTCGGTAGCGGGTCAGCCCTTCAAGCCATCGGAAATGCTGTTTCCGAACGGGTTCAGACAGCCGAGGAAAAGGCCGCGACCGAAACCGCTGCTGACAAGCAATTGGATTATGAAGCACTTCAGGAAAAAATTTCAGATCGGATTGACGCGGCCATTGGCCGGCTCAATGGAGCGATTGAGGCGATCAACGCATCGCATCTTGCCGAGGGAACAAAGGGCGTTTTGACCGACGGCCTTCAAAGCACCGTGGATCTTTTAACAGACTATCAGACGAAAATTGCGGTCGCCCAAACCGTGGAAGAGCTGCGATTGGTTAATGAGGAAGCGAAGGCCTACCTGGTTTCCCAGCAAGATGTTCTTCAGGAGAACGTCGAGGCCGGCATGCAGGAGATTGGCAAGAATACCGTTGAAAATCTCCAGGTTTTTTCAGAGAAAGCCACGACGTCACTCTGTGCACTGTGGGCGACGTGTTCCGAGAGTCGTGAAGAAATCGAGAGGCTCCTCAACCAAGTTTCTACCATCAGCGGAACCCTGCAAGAAATTGAGAATGCCGGATCTCTAGATATTCTCGAGAGTCAACTTTTCGCCGATCTTGAAGCGAAAGATTTGGAAGCTGTTCAAGCAGATGTCCAATCCTATGCGACCTTGGCTCAGCAGATCGTGTCGGACGCACAAATGGTTTCTGCTGCCTGTCTGGAACCAGAGGAAGAAAGTGTACAGGCAGGTGCTGCGTCGATGAGGGATTCGGTTCCAGAACAGTGTCGACCGACAGGAAGTCGTTAGTTTTTCTTCATCTTATGAATTTAGCAAAGAGAGGTCTCGTGGGGTTGTGTGTTTTTGTAGCAACGGGAGGTTTTGTTCCTCCTGCTGTTGCTGGAACCGTCGGAACGGGTGATTTGATAAAGTGCCCTGATTTTTCTTCGGTCTATTACCTTGCTGACGACGGAAACCGTTACGCTTTTCCCAATGAAAAAATTTTTCAGAGTTGGTACGAGGATTTCAGCAGCGTAAAAACGATCGCTTGTTCGGATCTGGCATCCTTGCGATTGGCCGGAATCGTGAGGTATCGCGAAGGGGTTCGGCTTGTAAAAATTCAAAGTAATCCAATGGTTTACGCCGTGGAATCGGATGGGAAGTTGCGCCCGCTCAAGGATGAGAGGCAAGCCATTCTGCTTTATGGGGAAAATTGGAAAACAGTGGTAGATGATCTTCCAGAGACGTTTTTTTCCAAGTATGTGGTAGGAGAAATGCTTGCAGAAGGGGAAATCCCAGAAGGACTCCTTTCCTTCGATTTCGAAGAAAAGGTGTTTCGCATGGGTGCGGACGGCGAGGCTCTAGAGATTGATGCTCTTTTTGTTTCAGGACAGGGAAAAACTTTGAAGAAGGCGGCGCAATCTTTGGTGGCCCTTCAGGATCGGCTTGGAAAAATCGTGGCTCTTGAACGCGTGGTTGGTACTCCGAACGATGTTGTTCAAGCCGAATTAGATGCTCTCACAGAGGTAATTTTTTTCGATGGGAACATGGAAAGTGTTCACGTGTCATTTGAGGAATTGGAGACAGAGACGCCACCAACCGAGATCATTTCTTCTCCCGCTGTTTCGGGTATGGAAACCACGGACCTCCTTTCTGATTTGAACGGCTTGGCGGACGAAGCACAGGAGGCTTCCACGGATTTGGAAAATTTGTCGGAGCACAACGAACCTCTGGAGTGATGATTTCATCGGTTCTATTTATAATTGCACCGTCCCAAGTCCAGCGGCAAGGGAATCACCGGGAAGATCGGTTGTCACAGCCGATCCTGAGGCTGAGACGATGACCCCCGTTGTTTGGTCCGCTGCGGAAAGACGGACGTCTTCTAGAAGTTTTGGTGATGTTCCAACCTGATTTTGTTCTGGGGTAATGCCAACCTCAAAGGCAATGCCGATGACCTTGGATCCAGGAGGAAATGTCGGCGCAACCGAGGGGGCCGTCCAGGTAATGGAACGGTCGTTCAAATCATAGGAGACAGCTTCTCCTTGGGAAACGGTTTGGCGCCCGGTGAAACGGACACCTTCTGGCAAATGGCCAAGAATGGAAATGCGTTCCAGCGGATTCGTCGTGCCTTCCACGGTCCAAAAGATCCAGTATTTTGTTTCTTCTCCTACGAGAGGGGGAAGCGGACCTCGACCAAGCTGGTCTCCTTGTTCCGACGTGTATCGTCCGAAGGATTGGAGAATGACTGGTGTCGTCAGGATCGTCTCAATGGGTGAATCAGAGACGGTAATTCGCTGTCCCTCTTCTTTTGAATCGGTTGTATATTCGACGGAAGCACGCGTGGTAATCGTTAGGTGTTCATAAATATTCGTTTCGCTTTGGCCGATGGAAGAACGTAGGGGGATTGTCAAAGTTTTTTCTCCAAACGCTCCCGGTTCTACATCGCCGACCGAGAGGGAGACCGGGGTCTTTTTTTGGACAAAAGGAGACGTGGCGTCTAGAGAGAGGACGAGTTCTCGGACGGGTTCTGTTCCGGTGTTTTCATAGGTGATTGTTCCTGTCAGTGTTCCGCCGGGTCTAGCCGAATTCGCTTGGATGCTGTGGGCCACGCGGATTTTGGGCGAAACAAGGGAGACGGTAAAGGCGAGCGGATTTTGGCGGTAATGGTCCTCTCCCAAGAGGAAGAACGGTTGGAAAGAGAAGGGAATGGTTTCTATTTGTCTGTCCACACGGCCTGTAAAAGAAAGATCTCCTTGGTCACCTGGATTTAGAGATCCTATTTTCCACACGCCGTCTTGAAGGGTCGGTTGGCTTGCAACTTGGACGAATCCTTCTGGCCAGGAAGGAACCACGGAAAAGTCCGGAACTGGCAGGGGGCCGGTATTGCGAAAATGAATGGTGCCGGTGAATGGTTGAAAAGCGACCAGGGTTTTCGGAAGATCAAGGGAAAGGGAAAGAACGGAGCGCGTCGGGGTGAAACGGTGGTAAGCAATCGTTTGAAAGGTCTCGGACTCTTTTTCTACACGGAAGGTGAAAAGACTGCGGAAAATTTGGGGGGTGCCGACATTCCCGAACATTGTCCCGCGGATTTTGACCGTTCCGGTTGCGCCCGGTTCAAGAGAACCAAGGAAGACGACGCGTCCCTCAACGGATTCTTCCTCTTTGAGGACATTTTCTAAAACGAAATGAGCAGGGAAGCCAAGGGTCAGCTTTGCATTTTCCAATGGTTTTCCCGTTCCATTCGTATAGCGAATGACAAGTGTTGAAGGAGCCCCGACCATGATCTCTTGTGTCGGAGCCACCCCAGCTTCCAGAAAAACGCGTTCAGAAAGATCCTGGGGATGAATCAAAAAGAAAAGGAGAGCCGTGAGCGCTAATCCGGCTGCAACGCCTGCCAAAAAGAGATCAAAGAGGAAAACGGTTCGCGGGAAACGATAGCGGCCATGGTAGCGTTTGCGATAGTGGTGGGCGAATGGCCGAAGGATCAGGTGTCCCGGATGGATCGCAAGGAAAACTGCTTTCTCCAGCAGGGTGTGTAAATGCTGTCCATCGTGCGAGGTTTCCGCGTGCTGGAGTTGATCTTGAAAAGATTCGGACATAGGTTTTATTTAAGGGGTCCAGAGTTCTAGGACTTTTTCCTTTGGATGCAGAACGAGGAGAAATCGAGGCTTTTTGTGAGCTGTACTTGTTGGTACAGCGAATCAAAAAACGGAGATTTCGACCTGCCTACCGGCAGGCAGGCAAAGTTATGCGCCAAAGGAGGAAGTTCTAATTTTAAAGCACGAACTGAATGATGAGGGCCACCACAAGCGAATAAATGGCAATAGCCTCGGCAAAAGCCATCCCAAGCAGCATGGGGACGAGCAAACGACCTGCGGCTTCCGGATTGCGCCCAACGCTCTCCATAGCCTTCGCGCCGATAAGACCGATCGCAAGCGATGGCATAATTCCCCCGATAGCAATGGCACCGGCGCTCCCCAAAATTTTGATGATTTCAGGAGACATAACGAAAAAAAGTAAGAATTAGGACATTCTCCTTTGGAGGCAGAACAAGTCATGCGCCAGAGGAGAACGTTCTAAAATGATTAAGCAGCGAATGCCCCTGTCAAACAGGAGCCCGCGTCGCTCAACCAGAAGCGTGAACGGGAGACGGATGCCCTTCTTCTTCGGATTCCCCGTGGCTTTCTGTCATGGATTTCAAAAAAACCAAAACGAGCATAGAAAAAACGGTTGCCTGAATCACACCGACCAAGAGTTCCAAAAAAAGAAACGGAAGAGGGACAACCAATGATGCCAAACTATAGATAACCGTCAACAGCACCTCGCCTGCAAAAACATTTCCAAACAATCGAAGAGCCAGGGATAATGTTTTGGCGGCCTCGCTTGACATCTCGATAAGACCCACGAAAAACTCTACAACAGCAACCAGAACCGCTACTGGACCCTTTCGAAACGCGCGAATGATCCCGCGAACATTAACAAACTTGCTTGCATGGCTCGCGGCTCCCACGGCCAAGATGCCAAAAATATGCGTGGCAATAATCGAAAGAGCGGCAATGGCAAGCGTAAAATTCAAATCGCTTGTGGCCGGACGAAAAAGAGGGATGAGTTCGCGTACACCTTTGTGCATTTCAAAAAAACCAATAGAACCGACCCCAGGAAACAGACCCAGCCAATTGGAAAGCAGGATAAAGAAAAAAAGCGCCCCACATAGAGGGAAGAACCTCCGTGCCCGTTCGCGGTCGCCGGTTACCTTTTGAACCTCTTGCAAAAGAAACTCCACGAGCCAATCAAAAAATCCGACCACGCCTTTCGGAACCAGCGCAATCCGACGCCGAATCAGCCATCCTACGACAAGAAAAAGGCCGAGGCCGACCCAGGCATTCACAAGAGAATTCGTCACGGAAAATCCCCAGATTTCAAAAACAGGTTCGGCAGCCACGGAAATCATCATACATTACGGCTTTTTGGAAAGACGCTCGAATTCTTGTGCATAGGCCACGGCTTTCCGACGGATCCAGAGCCAACTCGCCGCAAACGAGACAGCGAGGCAGACAAAAAGCCCCCACGGCCGCGTCCCTAACCAACGATCGACCCCTATTCCTAAAAAGAGACCCAGGACAGCTGGCGCCGCAAGCGTCACACCGAATTCGCCGAAAATACGAAAGGCTAATCGGTAAAAACGCGCGTCGTTTGAAGACGTCTGAGGCGTCCCTTTTGACTTTTCCACAGCCATAATGCGTGAACAGCATAACGGAAAAAAAAGACCGGGTCAAGACGCACGGACGTATTTGTCCAAATCACTCTTTTTTCCTTTGACGCCCCGGTCTTCGAATGATACGCTTCAAAAAGATTGATTTCTTTTTTGTTTCTTCTCCTATGAGTTTCACTGAAGAACACGCCCCACATCAGGCCCAGGTCGGACAGCTTGCCCCGCCCTTTGAAACGGAGGGTGTAACCGGAACAGGCGAATTCAAAACTTTCCGCCTGGAGGATTATCAAGGCAAATGGGTGGTTCTCTTCTTCTACCCCCTTGATTTCAGCTTTGTCTGTCCAACGGAAATCACGGGATTTTCAAAACGAATGGAGGAATTTCAAAAACTGGACGCCGTCGTATTCGGCTGTTCTACCGATTCGGTCCACTCCCATCGAGCGTGGCTCAAAGATCTCGGTGAACTCCGTTACCCTCTCCTTTCGGACACCAGCCATTCCATTTCCTGCGATTACGGCGTCCTTATTGAAGAAAAAGGTCTTGCTCTACGCGGAACGTTCATTATCGATCCTGATGGTGTGCTTCGATACGCTCTCTACCACGACATGAGCATTGGCCGATCGGTAAGCGAAACCCTCCGCGTTATTCATGCTCTCCAAAGCGGAGATCTCTGTCCCGTGGAGTGGCAGCCGGGTGATAAAACCTTGGGAAAAGCCTAAACCTTCTCTTTTTTTTCGTAGCCGAAATGATAGCGAAAACCCTGATGACGGACAGGGCCCAGGGTCATGATGTGAAGCTCGCCGAGCGCATATTTGAGAGCAATACCAAGCCGACCGTCGCGATCGAAACGTCGAATGGAAACGTGAATCTTCGGAGAATTGAGATAACCGAACCTTCCGATCTTTCGACATCGTTGCGCATAATCATGATCCTCGCAAAACACAACGGATTCATCAAAACCCCCCAGACGTTCGTGAAATTTTTTGCGCGCAAAAATACAAAAACCCGGCGCATGAGCCCGAAGCGGTTCCAAAAATCGACAATAGTGATTGTAAAACGTGTGAAAAGCGCGGTCGACCACACGGTCGGAAAGCGGCACGACATCGCAGCTTGCGAAATCCAGTCCGCGCTCCCGCATTTCCGCGGCTGCCTTTTCAAGGAACCGCGGGTCCTCAAGTTGGACGTCCGCATCCAAAAAGAGAAGAACATCTCCCTGGGTTGCCTCAGCTCCGCGATTGCGCCCAGGCCCTGGCAGCCCCCCCTCGACAATTTTGCACCCAAACGCACGGGCTATTTCCCGCGTGCGGTCTTCGGATCCGGCATCGGCAACAATCACTTCCCTTGGCGCAAGTGTTTGGCGCCGGATGCTTTCTAAAAGCCCGGGGAGATATTCCTCTTCATTTTTTGTAATGATGACAATAGAAAACATAACCTTTTTAGGACGTTCTCCTTTTACTCTACGCTGTTTTCTGAGACAGGACAAACAGGGCAATCCCCGCCGCCACGGAAACATTGAGCGACCGCTTGCACCCAGGCATCGGAATCTCAACCAACGCATCCAAAGAAGACCGAAGGGGATCTTCAATCCCCTCCACTTCGCTTCCGAGGACGAGAGCAAGTCTTTCCGCCCCGGAATGATGGAAAGAGTTGATAGGCAACGTTCCCTTTCCTGTTTCCAATCCAATGATAGAATACCCGTCAGCACGCAAGGTGCGCACGGTCTCAAAAACGTCCTCTGTCCACGTCCAGGGAACGCGCGATTCTGATCCTAAAGCCGTCTTGGCGATTTCCTTGCGCGGCGGAGTTCCTGTAAAACCCGTGAGCCAAATCCGTTCCACGCCAAACGCGTCCGCACTCCGAAAAAGGGAGCCGACATTGTGAAGCGAACGAATATTGTGAGCGATAACAACCATATGGGATCTTCTTTGCATCAATGTCTTGAAGGGGCTGTTTCCGCGGTGGCAACCGACGGAAGTGGCATTATTGAACGTCCGGGGAGAAAATCCGTCTTCGTCTTTCGAACGATCCCGGGAGAAACCGTACGCGTTCAAACCCGCCGAAAAATAAGTGACGGCATTCAGGCAGACCTCCTTCAGATTCTAAAGACTTCCCCGCACCGCGTCGAGATGCCTTGTCCCCACGCGACTGTTTGCGGCGGCTGCAAGTGGCAGCACATGGCGTATTCTTTCCAGACTTCCCTGAAAAATTCCCTCCTGCTCAAGGCGTTTGCCCAAGAAAAAATCGACCTTCCACTCAAAGGCGTCGAACCGTGTCCGGATCTTTTTTTCTTTCGCAACCGGATGGATTATGTTTTTGATACAGATGGACGTCTTGGCCTCAAGGAACCAGGACGGTGGTGGTCGGTCATCGACCTTTCCACCTGCCTTCTCCTTTCAAAAAAAACAGCGGAAATTTTACAACGTATCCGAAATTGGACGCGAGGAACAGGCCTTCCTTTTTGGAATAATAAAACGTACGAAGGATTCTTCCGCTATCTCGTCATCCGTGAAGGAAAAAACACAGGACAGCGTCTTGTTCTGGTCACGACAAGCACCCCTCCTGATTCGGTATCAACGCAAAAAATCATGGAAGAACTCCCGACCGTCCTGGGCGATCTTGCAACGTCCGTTCTCTGGGGCGTTAATCCACACATCACGGATCTTTCGATTCCGGAAACGATTTCTCCGCTTGCCGGAAAACCCTATCTTGAGGAAGAGATCAACGGCCTGCGCTATCGGATTGCTCCGGGTAGTTTTTTTCAAACGAATACGCGCATGGCCGCGCGACTCCAACAAACGGTCAAAGAATTCTGCCAACCGCTGGAAGAAAAATCCATCGTCGATCTCTATTGCGGGGCCGGGTTCCTCACCTGTTCCCTGTCAGGCGCACGGAGGCTCGTTGGCGTAGAAATCGATCCGCTCGCTATTGAAGCGGCAAAAGAAAACGCGAATCTGAACGGAATAACCGCGGAGTTCCATGCGGAAAAATCCGAAGCGTATGATTGGACATCCGCCTGTCCTCAAACCGTCATCCTGGATCCGCCGCGCTCTGGACTCCATCCGGATGTGATCAAAACGCTGCGGCGGGTCGTCCCTGCTTCCATTGTTTATGTTTCCTGTAATTACCAACGTTGCGCCCAAGAACTTCCGCTCCTGCTCGACCGTTACCGCCTTACCAAAGCCCATGCATTGGATCTGTTTCCGCACACGCCGCATGTGGAACTTGTTCTTTTGTTAGAAAGAATGTAAGATTTTTTTCTTATGAATCCTCTTTCGCTTCCAACGAAAAAAAAATCCGGATTTGTCGTGCTATTCGGACGCAGCAATGTGGGAAAATCTACGCTTTTAAACGCGCTCGTAGGAAGCAAAATCGCCATCACCACACCCAAGCCCCAGACGACCCGCAAACCAATCCAGGGTGTTGTTTCGGATCCAGAAGGACAGATTGTCTTCGTGGACACGCCGGGCATTTTCAAGCAGGCGCGCGATTCCCTTTCAAAAAAACTGTTGGAATTCGTCCGTCAATCCCTTTCTGGTATCGATGCCCTGGTCTATGTCGCGGATCCGACCCGTTCCATCGGACCGGAGGAAAGATTCGCCTTGAACCTAGCCGAAACCCTTTCCCAGCCAAAAATCCTTGTCATTAACAAGACAGACTTGCGGGAGCGAGAAATGCCCTATCTGGAAGACGATCGGGCGCTGGCCGACCGTTTTGATGAAGTTTTTGAAATCTCAGCCAAAACAGGAAAAAATTTAAATCTGCTCAAAGCCGCTATTTTTGAACGGCTTCCAGAAGGCGAGCCGTTCTATCCAGAAGGCCAGCTCACTAACATGCCAAACAAGGAATGGCTTGCTGAACTTATACGAGAAAAACTGTTCCTGCGGCTGCGGCAGGAGCTTCCCTATAACCTCCACGTTGTTGTCGATGAAATGGATCATCGGGAAAACGGCATGTTGTATATTCAAGCTCGCATCTTGGTCACGTCGGATCGCTATAAAAAAATGGTCATTGGTGCCGGTGGCCGTGGCATCAAAGAAATCGGTCAGTCCGCGCGGCGCGAACTCGAAGCTGTCACGAGCGGTCCTGTCTATCTCGACCTCATGGTGGAGACGAATCCACATTGGATTGATTTGGTGGAATAAAAATCCGGGTCTGAGTTCAGAACCCGGAAGTCGCGTCTGTGCTTGAAGGCGCTCAGGAAGTCGCCCTCTCTTTGAGTCTCTCCAGAATTTCCCCTGGAGTATAACCCGCTATATCTGCCAACTCCTGAATCAGATCGAAAATAGCACCCCCTTGAATATCCAGATATCCATCAATCTGGCGCTTGACCTCATCAATGCGAGCTTTAAAGCGAAAGACTCCGTCCCCCAAACTCTGAATCTCTTCTTCAAGGCAAGAGATTCTGCTTTTGAGTTTCTCGTCCTCTTCCACCAGCACCACGATTTGCTCTCTGAGCTTTTGCTGCTCTTTTGAAATCGCCCCTCGTCGCTCTATCGCTTCATTTCCAGAGTCATAAATTTCTCTCTGTTTCTCTTCGAGACCAGCCTTTTCAGACTCCAGCCTCTTGATCTCGACGCGAAGGGCGGTGATGTCAACTTTCACAACAGCAGAAGGCTGTTCCGACCGCAACGGGGGTTTCTCAGCGGTTGATTCTTTGGAACCCACGGTCGAAGAGGACGCTGGCGGAGGAACCACCGGACAATGTCGCTCATGGACCTCCATGACCTCTTTGTAGATCCGTGGATCGATCTTCCAAACCCCGCTGTCGACTCCATTAGGATTTTCTCCAACGGACTCAAACAGGTGAATCTGGAGTCCAATCTGAATCAACCCCGACCTGGCATCTGAATCAAGAGGGAATTCACCAGGAAACCGGAATTCTCCGTTCCCTGTTACTTTTTCCCTACAAACTGGATCGCAGAGAAGAGGGATGGCTGCCCGTTGGTCCTCGGAAAGCTGTTCGTAAAAATCCTCTACCGTGAGAAAGCCTTGTCGCTGAGGATCTTTCTCAGAAGCGACGACGAATTCTGTCTCAGGAGGAAAACCATACCTTCCTTTTCCTTCGAGTTTCAGGAGAAGCCCAACTTTTACCATTGGTATGAGCGAGACGACTGCGACATCTCTGTTTTGGTACTCCATGGATGCGGCAACCTTATCCGTAATTACCGCTGTCGAAAAGGGTCTCCCACCTGTTAACTCTCTCAGGATTTCTACCTTTTCTCCGAGACTCATTGACGCTTTTCCAACGGAAGTCTGAGTTTGTAGTTTTCTCTGAAATTCCTCCAGCGTCATATTCGAGGGTTTGAATAACCGGCCGCGGAAACAGGTTGAATTATCCATACCTTTCGGCTGGACGATAATCAAGAAGCCAATCCCTGCATCCAACGGATTTCGAATTGCGAACACTTTCCGATTTGGGCTTCCCTTTTCGTGTCCAGTGAGAACGAGTTTGATCTCGGCGTGAGGGATTATTCCCGCTCCTTCCAGTATTCCTTCAACGACCAGCTGTATAGCCGCTATTTGACGATCATCGATGCCTCTGAGCGCTCTTTCGACTTTCATTCTCCATCTCCTCTTTTTGATTGTCACAGACCTTTTCATCCAAAAAACCCGGATGAAACCATCCGTACCTCATCAGAAAAAAGAAAAAATGTCAATGATTCTCCAACAAAAAAGACCCGGGGGTTACCAAAAGGCAACGATCCGGGCCAAAGAAAAACGGTCAGATGGATCGACCATATCCGCGAACAAGCTCACCAAACGCTTTTTCTCCAGGAGAGGATGGGTTCTGGAGAGCAGAAAGGGAAAAACCGATCGACCTGCGATGACCGAACAACCAGGAGTCCCAACGTTTGGAAAAACCTTCCTGTACACGTAGGTATTTCAGGACAGCAAAGAGAACCTCTACCTGCTTGGCAGACAGATCCCGAAGCAGGATGCTGGTATTGAAAGGATCCAGCTCAAAGAAGTTCTCAACACGCTCTTTTTTAGGCATTTCTACCCAGACCGTCCCCATCTTTCCGGCGGAAAAACGACTGGATTCGCGAAGGAGCCGCTTCCAATCGTTTTTGGTGAGCGATCCCTTCACACACGGAAGGATCACGGCAAAGAGGTCCTGATCCCATTCAACCTTCTCAAGATCGTCCACTTTCCATGCAACGAATTGAGCGATGAAAAGAACCTCGGCTCTCCATCCCTGATTTTCCACAATCGAAGCCTCAGCTGCGAGGCGAAAGAGAAGGGCGGGAGATATGGCTGACCAGTCTATCTTTTCCCTAAAACGAATCCAATCCTTGATTTCCTCGTTGCTTGTTCCTCGCAGGATTTTCCAAATCCCGATCAGAGCTTTTGAAGCTCGCTCCAAGGCTTCTTCTCCTCGGATGTCCTTGAGAAGGCCTCTAACATTCACGTTGGGGAAAACCTCCGCGCGGTTTTTTTCAGGCCAATGATGGAACCCCTCCAGAATCTTCGCCAATTCCCCCAAGGATTTCACCTTGGGAACAAGCTCCCAGGCCCTGTCCCGAACAGCCTGCTCTTCCCTCAGACGGACAGAGACGGAAGACTTGAATGTAAAGACAAAAAGCCGTGACCGCCAAAAGCGATCTACTTCAACTTCTTGCACAGCCTCGGGCTCAGCAACATAGTGGAAGTAGAATTCCCTAACGTCGCTTGTGAACCGGGAAAAATAGAGACCCACAGCTTGGAGAATTTCTTCGACTTCTTCTGCTGACGGAGACAAGAACAGACCGCCCCTTGAGACAAAGGCCCTTGTATCTTTTTCTGCCTTTGCCATAGCCTCAGCGAGATCTTCCGGTTCAAACATCACTCGTTCCAGGAGTTCTTCCAAAATGGGCGGATCAAGATAGAACAGAAGTTCAACCGGAGGTGCAGAACGAGTGGAAGAAATCGATTCTCCGATCGAACGGTGAAAGCCGATCCAGGCCCGGCAGGCCAAGGTTGTCAAAAAAGGGCGTATCAAGCCCCCATTTCCTGGTTTTTCTCGTGAAGGACGTTTGAACCATTCTGTTGCGAAACCCGTCACCCCACCTTTTCCGAGAATCGCCCCCCACCGAACCTTCTCTCCGATTCGGATCACTGTTTCCGTTTCCCGAAGGAAAGAAAGATAGACCTCCTCCAATTCTTCTCGCGAAGCCGGAGGGAGCCCGTGACCGTCACAGATGTCTCCGTTGGCCCAGCGCCGAATCTTTTCCTCATCAGGTGGATCGAGGGAGCCGAAAAAAGATCGCCTCTCTATTCCAAGACGAAAAACCACCCTTTTGAGAAGACCTTCCGCTGGCTCACGAACCTCTTCCTCAAGAGTCTTTTCTCCAAGGGCAAATGCGATAGGTAGCTTTCCTTTGGAAAGGATTGCGGCTGCTTTTTCAACGTTTCCTTGTGTGGCCCAATCCAATCCCAGGTTCACACTTGAAACAACTGTTGCGAACGCGCGCCATTGATTCGCTTCATCCGCTGCATCGACCCCCCATCTCACGAGGAGGAGGCTGACAAGATCGAAGGTCGCTTCTGCCAGATTCAATTCCGTTCCTTCGTCTCTCAGTCCCTGCAGGGCCGCATAAAGCAGCCGGGATTTTCGTCGCGCTTCTTCGCGAAGATCGCGGCGCACCAAATCCATTCCCGTTGCCATGAGAATCTCCTTCTCTTTTTTTGTTTTGAAAGACCTTTCCCTCTCATGAAAAAATCCATGGGAGGTTTTCTTCTGAAGAAAAACGCGTTCTCTTCAAGAGAAAATTTCGCACGACCATCGAAGGCGGCCGTGCGAAAAAGAAGTGGGGGGGTCGAGCACAGCTCAGGAGATCAGATCCTTGAGGAGGGCCAATCGGGTGCCAGAATGTTGCTGACTCCCAGCAGCAGCCGCGCGCTCCTGGACGATGGCGCGCAGAACCTCCTTCTCCTGCACAGCAGCCGCAAGCACTTCACGACTGTATCCGGTCAGGATATCGATGACCGCGTCCTGGGCCTCCTCGAGCGTCATCTCATTAGCCTGTTCCAGAGCCATGTCAAAAAACTCACGACCGAAACCCACCCCAAGCCGTTCGAAATCCTCTCCCTCAAGGTCGACGACCCCTTCTGCCTGGCATCGGAGGATGAAGGCGAGCAAAGCCGCAATTTCATCCGCGTTGTTACTCAGAATCTCCTCGACCATCGGGTGATCTATACACCCCAGGAGGTAGGTATAAACGCGTTCCGCGCTTACTCGATCCTGCCCCTCTCCCCACACGCTGACCTGTGCCGACGACGATTGGCACCTTTCGATGATAAGGAGAGGCGTGATCACCACCAGATCCATGGCAATGGTCCCGACAATCAAACCGGGAGGAAGCGCGGAAAAGACCGGGATGTCCTCCCCACCCTTGATGAGAGCGTGGAAGGCTACGGCCCGCTGCGTCGGCCCCATCTCCTCCAAAGCACGAGTCAATGAGGTTTGATTCATTCCTCCCCATGTCTTGAGGAATACAGGAACCGAGACAGTTCCAGAACCAACGTTCATGAGGTCGCTCATGCATCTCCCCTTTCTTTCTTCAATTTCCCAAGCTACAAACACTAAACTCGATAAGAGATTAATGGAAATGGACAATTTGTCAAATTTTTTCAAAAACCAAAAAATATTTTGGGTCACTGATCATTTGCTCCTATCAAACAAGCGACCTACAATAAAGACCATAAATTGAAACAGATAATCCCAACAAACTTTATGACTCTTTTTGATACCGACCCGGAAATCGCCACAGCCCTTCAATCAGAACTCAGACGCCAACAGGACGGTTTGGAAATGATTCCATCAGAAAATTACGTTTCGCCAGCGGTTCTCGAAGCCTTGGGAAGCATTGCCACCAACAAGTATTCGGAAGGATTCCCTGGAAAACGTTACTACGGCGGCAACGAATATATTGATCAGATCGAACAACTGGCCAAAGAGCGCGCCAAAACCCTTTTTGGTGTTTCCCATGCGAATGTCCAACCGTATTCAGGGTCTCCGGCCAACCAAGCCGTTTGCTTTGCCCTGCTTGAACCCGGAGAAAAACTCATGGGGCTGCATCTCACTTACGGAGGGCATCTCACCCACGGATGGAAGGTCAACTTCTCCGGCCGCTACTACGAAGCGGTCCAATACACGACTGGAGCAGACGGTTGGCTTGATTACGACGCGCTCGCGCGCCAGGTTTTGCAGGAACACCCAAAACTCCTCTTTGTCGGAGCCACGGCTTATCCGCGCCTCTTCGATTGGAAGCGCCTCCGGGAAATAGCCGATACAACCGAAACCTTTCTCGTGGCGGATATTTCCCATATTGCCGGCTTGATCGTGGGCAGGGTTCATCCTTCTCCGGTCGGCTATGCAGACGTCATCACAACAACAACACATAAAACTCTGCGAGGTCCGCGCGGCGCCATGATCCTGTGCAACGGCGAACCATCGGAACCCATGAAGGCACCATTGGAAAAATCCCGTCGCTTCCTTCCAACCCTCGTAGATCGCGCCGTGTTTCCGGGCCTTCAGGGTGGACCGCATAACCACCAGACAGCGGCCGTTGCTGTGACTCTTCGCGAAGCCGCTCAACCGGAATTCAAAGAATACGCCGCTCAGGTCGTAAAAAATGCAAAATCGCTTGCCGAAGGTCTTACCGCACTCGGATACACTCTTGTCACTGGTGGAACAGACAACCACCTGCTCCTTGTTGATCTCACCAAAAAAAATGTTACGGGAGCAGAAGCCGAACGCACCCTGGACCAAGCCGGCATCACGGTCAACAAAAACACGATTCCCAATGATCCGCGCAAGCCCTATGACCCGTCCGGTATTCGTTTGGGAACACCGCCTCTCACCACCCGTGGTATGAAAGAAGAAGAGATGCGACAAATCGCAACCTGGATTGATGAAGCCCTGTCTGTTCGTGCCGATGCAACCGCACTCACACGAATTCGAGAACATGTCCGCGAGATGACACAACGATTTCCGATTTATAAGGATATTCTGTATCTACCAAAAAATCTTTCTCTCTCTCAATAGTGTCTATTGACTTACAACACCTTGCTCGGGCATCGCGGGTCGGATTTGAATGATCGTCGCCGTGATGCTCCCGTCCGTGTTGGTCGTGCCAGTCGACATGATCTGTCCGCCGACCGTGATGTCTGAAGTTGCACCCGCGACAGACTTCGTGATTTCCGTCGAGGCGGAAAAGAAAATGATTTTCGAACCGCCGTCAGGCAATTTCACGGTCACGCTTTGATCGTCCATCGAAAGTACCTCGCCGGCCGTAAATCCACCACCGCCCCGCATTCCGCCAGTCATCCTTCCCGGGGTTGGACCAGCTCCGCCTGGGAAGCCTCCCGGACCACCAGAGAAACCGCTTGGGATGGAAGATTTGCTCTTGGCATAAATCATGCCGCCGTAGAATGCCCCTGAGGCGAGAAGGATCGCGCCGAGAATGAGAGGTGCAATATATTTTTTCATATACGTATCGATTAGATTTTTTAAATCTTATTCGTATCGTAAGGCGACGATCGGATTGAGACTGGCGGCTCGTCGTGCCGGGTAGTACCCAAAGATAATGCCGATTCCCGCGGAGACCCCGAACGCAAGCGCGATGGACGCGACGGAAACCGTTGTTTGAATGATTCCGAGCATGGATACACCGACAGAGATGCCGATTCCCAACCCCACCCCGATCGTCCCGCCAATTAAGGTCAACACGACCGCCTCCATCAAGAATTGCTGATTGATCTCCTTCCGTTTCGCGCCGATCGCCTTGCGAAGCCCGATCTCCTTCGTGCGCTCCGTTACCGTCGTCAACATCATATTCATGATGCCGATTCCGCCGACCAGGAGCGAAATGCCGGCGACCGCGGCAAGCAAGGTAGTGAACGTCCCGGTAACGCTTGAGGCGGTGGACACGATGTCCGCCTGGTTCAGGGTGCTGAAATCCGCGGCCGCTGGGTCGCTGATGTGATGGCGTTCGAGGAGAAGGTTCGTGATTTCCGTCTGCAATTCCGTCATACTGTCGGAATCCGCCGCCTGTACGCTGATGGTCGATACGTATTCATTCCCCGCAAAATAGCGCTGCGCCGTGCCTAGAGGAATAAAAATCCTGTCGTCCTGGCTGCCGAATCCACTTCCACCTTTTGCGGTCGTCACCCCGATCACGGTGAACTGAATCCCATTGATACGAATCGTCTCACCGAGCGCATCCGCCCCTTCTCCAAAAAGATCGTCACGAGTCGTCGGACCCAGCACGGCCACCTTCGCGAGACTCTTCGATTGTTGATCGGAGACGAATACTCCTCCTTCGACACTGACGTTACGAACGGACGGATACGCCGCCGTCGTGCCGACGATGGATGTATTCGTATTCGTTCCTTTCGCCGTGACTTGATAGCGGGAGCTTACTTCCGGCGCGACGGCAATGGCGAGTGACACTTCTTCCGCAATGGCGTCCGCATCGGCTAGTGTCAGTGACTGTGCCGAGCCTCGACCGGAGCTCACCCCGCCACCGAACGTCCGCTGCGCTCCTGGTGTCACCTGGATGAGGTTCGCGCCGATGGACTCGATGCTCGACTGGATGGAGCTTTGCGCCCCCTGGCCGATGGATACCATGGCGATGACGGAGCTAATCCCAATCACAATCCCGAGCATAGTTAGCCCCGACCGCGCCTTGTTGGCGGAGAGCGCCAGCAGTGTTTCCTCGAAGAGATCAGTTACTTTCATACGTCATGAGGGGCATGCTTTTTGTTGTGCGTTTTCGTATCACTGACGATCCGTCCGTCCTTCACGAAGATGATCCGGTCCGCGTGCTCGGCCACCTCCTGCTCGTGGGTGATGAGGATCACCGTACACTTGTGCTCTAGGTTCAACCGCTGAAAGGTGCCGAGCACGATTTCACCGGTCTTCGAGTCAAGGTTGCCTGTCGGCTCGTCGGCCAGGATGAGCGTTGGATCATTCACGAGAGCGCGGGCGATGGCCACGCGCTGGATCTGTCCGCCAGACAACTGGTTCGAAAGATGATTGAAGTGCGACTCGTCGAGCCCTGCGGCCTTGAGGGCGGCTTTGGCCTTCTTCTCGCGCTTTTCTTTGTTCATGTCCTCATAGATGAGTGGCAAGGTCACGTTGCGAAGGACGGTCGCCCGAGGCAGAAGGTTGAAGGACTGAAAAACGAATCCGATATGCTCGCGGCGGATGTCCGCGAGCGCATCCTCACTCAAAGTCGCCACATCCTTGCCGTTCAACAAATAGGTGCCACTCGTTGGAGTATCCAAGGCGCCGAGAAGATGCATCAGGGTCGATTTTCCCGAACCAGACGGCCCCATGATCGCCACGAACTCGCCGTCCGTGATGGTGAAGCTCGCTCCACGAAGAGCCTGGAATGATCCGGCGCCAGTTACATATGTTTTGGTTAAATCTTTGACTTCGATCATAGGCTAGCGTGCAAAGTTTGTGCGTCCGCCACCCGGCGGGCCGCCAAACAGACTTGGGGTGGTCGAGGTCGGGCTCGAGCTTGTCGCTGTGCTGGTGATCGTGCGGATAACGACCTGGTCGTCCTCTTTCAACCCCGAGGTGATTTCCGTCTCGGTGTCATTGGAAAGACCGACCTTGACTTGAACTTGACGAGGAGGGGTTAAAGACGTGATGCCCTGAACACCTGGCTCCGTTGCCTCCGGATGATCAAGTACTTCGACGTAACTTACGTCGCCTTCCGACTTCACAGCACTGCTTGCGACCACAAGGACATCTTGTTTCACCTCGGTAATGATCGCAGCCGTCACGCTCATCCCAGAGAGGACACGTTCATCCTGGGTATCAAAGGTGATAAGGACGTTGTAGCTGACCACGCCCTGGGAAACCGTGCCAATGATATCTACATCAGCCACTTCTCCCGTGATTGACAGATCCTCAATGGCATCGAAGGTGAGGGTTGTCTTGTCTCCTACGTCCACCTTGGCGACGTCAACTTCGTTCAGGGCAACGGTGGCCGTCAGTTGATTGGTCACAATGGTGGCGAGGGCAGTCCCAGAGGACGCACTCTCACCACGATGGAGCACGATACCAGCCACCTTGCCCCCGATCGGGGCGCGGACGGTGTACTTTGCAAGCTCTTCATACGCGTCGTTCAGGGTGTTGCGACGCGCCTGTCGTGTGATCTCCGCTGAACGGAGATCGCTGTTGTCCGCTCCTGCCTCAAGATCTGCCAACTGTTGCCTCTTTTCTGCCACATCTTCCACTGCTGCCGCTACGTCGTCCGCGTCCGCACCGTCGAGGAGATCCGTTAAATCTGCCTGCGCGGTCGCGAGGGTGGCCTCGGCGCTTTCAACGGAGTCTTCAGCATTTTGAACATCATAGGGTGCACTGAGATTGGTATTTACAATGGTGTCGTCTGCCGACTGCAATGTCGGAAGGTCGCCGTTGACAGTGTTTATGTCCGCCGGGATGACGACAATCATCTCGTCGATATGATCCTTAATCGCTGATTTCTCGTATCCTTCTTCTTGGATTTTATTGAGGAGTGTTTGGACATCATTCAGGGTGTTTGCTATGTCTTTTACTGTCGTGAGTGTACTGGAAATGAGTGCGGACTTTGTATCAGTATCACTGTCGTGGCTTGATGCACGATAAGCCGCCAAAGCGGAATCGTATGAATTCTGTGCGGCGTAATAATTGATGAGTAAACCGTCCGTGTATGCCGATCCAGCGAGAAGATCGTAGTACCCGATGTATTCCTCCTCATCATTGGTTGTTCCGATGAAATCTGCAAGGTCATCCATGACGCCGGACAGTTCGGTGAACGCTTCCGAAACCGCGTTATAGCCATCCTCGGAAGCCGCGATCAGGTCCTGTGCGGCTGTCGTCTGTGTCTCCTCCAAGTTACGATTGGCTTGATCCAGGGATCGCTCGGCAGAAGCGATGGCATTCTGTGCATCCTGGATCTCCTTATCGGTTGCACCATTTTGTAGGTCTGTGAGCGTACGCTCTGCCTGCGCCAAGGCGTTCTGTGCTTGAAGAACGGACAGGACATCAGCCGAAGCCGACAGATCCTCATAGGAAAGTTGGGCGCTCTCGAGGTTCAGCTGCGCGTCACGGACGGCCTTGTGGGCATCCGCCGAATCAAGAACCGCAATAACATCACTCTCTTGAACTTCCTGGCCGTTCTTGACCACAATCTGTGTTACCTTGCCTGACACTTCCGGTTTCACCTCTACCTCCGCTTCGCCTTGTACCTGTCCGGTGCCGGTCACAGAGGTCATCAGCGTGGCCCGTTCCACACTTGAGAGAACATAGCGTGTTTCTGTACTTCCTGAAGATCGGGCTTGAACGATCCAAATGCCAGAACCAACTAAAAAAATCATGATTAATACTGATGTCTTTTTATACGTGCGGATGGCATTCCAGATCCATTTCATAAGTAATTGTTACGTTGTGGACAGTCTAGAGAAATGGCCGTGAAGAAAGGATGAAGACATATGAAGAAAAAAGACCGTCCCGTCAGGGTACGATCTTTTTCTTTAGCGACGGGTTATTGGCCAACCTGGTTCGAACCTTCCATTCGGCTATGCCCACCGAAACCCCGATGCATCGGACCATCTTTCATCCCGAAACCACCACGCATTCCGCCATTCAGAAACGGATGAAACTCGTTTAACGGGATATCGTTTTTCTCTGCCCATTGTTTAAGGTCATTCATCTGCGTCTTCATTGCTGCACGACGATCATCCTCGTTCATGCTAGCAAAGCTCTCCATTGAGTCCTTTAACTCTTGACGCTTGGCAGTTATGACGTCCACCTGCGCCTGAGTAATCTTGCCGTCGGCAACAGCCTGAGTTAATGTCTCAGCCTCGCGATTAGCGATACTGGATTCCATCTGCTGACGCTGTTCGTCGAACACTGCCTGTACATCAGCCACCTTGAGGTTGAATTTCGCGGCAATAGCTTCAACCAACCCGCTCATGCCGCTATTATGATTTGCCTGAGCGGCAAAGGTGGTTCCAACGCCAATAACTCCGACACCGAGACCGGCGATGATAACGGCAGCCGCAAGAAGTCTGCGCGAATACTTCATCTGCTTCATAAAAGCACGTTAGGTGATTTAATAAACAGGCTTGGCAACCGAGGATAGGCCGCATTTGGCGACGTCCAGATCGAAAGAATCTTTCCAGACGTTCCACATTGACCCTGCTCCGTGTGTTCCACGGTTTCGCGTTTCCCTAGTCGCATGTTCACCCTAGCAAATGTGCCATGAAGTAATTATGAAGCTTTGTGGATTGGCAATGTAAGTACCACCGACGTGCCTCTGCCAGGTGCACTCGTGATCGTGATCGACCCGCCAAGGGTGTGCATGATGGACTGAACGATGGAGAGGCCGAGACCACTGCCCCCTGTTTGTCGGGAGCGGCTTGTTTCCGAGCGGTAAAAACGATCGAACACTTTTGTGATTTCTCCCTTGGCGATTCCGACGCCGGTATCTCGAACCAAGATCGTCGCGTAGAGGCCTTGAACGTCCACGAAAACATCCACCCGGCCCCCATCCTTGTTGTAAACGATTGCATTGTGGATCACGTTAGTCACCGCCTCCATAAGTACGTCTTCGCTCGGGGACAAAACGGAGATGTGCTGATTGTCGTCTTCTAAGATCAAGCCAATGCCATGCTTTTTAGCCATTGTCCGCAAGCGATCCACGGATGTCCTCACCGTCGATGCCAAATCCACGGCGTGCATCTTCTGTGCATTATTTTTTCCATCGCTCAATCTCGACAAAGTAAGCAGGTCTCCCACGAGATGGCTCATGCGAGCGACTTCCTCAAGATGGCTCTCGATAGCGTTCTGTGTTGTTGGATTCTTGGTCGCTTCTCGTTCGTTCTCTAGGTTCGTTTGGAGAATGGCAAGCGGTGTGCGAAGCTCGTGTGAGGCATCGCTCAAGAATTGACGTTGTTTGTTGTATGCTAATTGGATTGGACGCAGGGTGATCCCGGCCAGCAAGTAGCTAAGTCCTCCAGCAACCACAAGGAAGAAACCGTTGACGACCATCGTCACTTGGAGCAAGTCACCACGAACGGCATCGGCATCTGGTGGGGCGGGCATCTGCTTAGGGCGAGGTCCACGAAAGTCTTGATAGGAATGAAATCGCTCTGTGAGTCTTTGCGAGAAAATCGAACGGGTGATCGTTGCCGACGAAAAAAGAATAACCGCTAGAATAGCGACGTAGATAACCGTAAGAATGAGCCGAGAACGACGAAATTGATGACTAAACAAGTCGGTATCCTTTGCCCCAGACCGTTTCAATATGTTTCGCATATGCCGTCGGTAATTTTTTTCGCAGGTTTTTCAAATGGACGTCGACGACGTTACTGAATGAGTCGAAGAACCGATCCCATACATGTGTCAGAATGTCGTCGCGGGTCACCACAGCTCCTTTATTTCGCAGTAAGTATTCCAGGAGACCGTACTCACGCAAAGTCAGGTCGATCGGTTTATCTTTAATCGTGACGGTTTGTGAACGCGTATCCAGCCGAAGTTCATTCAATGTTAGCACGTCACCTGTCGCCAGAGGTGCACGTCGCAACAGTGTCCGAATGCGCGCAGCCAGCTCCTCGAAGGAAAACGGTTTCACCAAATAATCGTCGGCGCCAAGATCAAGTCCTGCGATCTTATCTTCCACCGTGTCTCGCGCGGTCAAAAAAAGAATCGGCGTCTGAACGCCTTTTGCCCGTAGATTTCGGCAAATTTCCAGGCCGTCCCGTTTGGGCATCATGATGTCAAGGATAATCAGGTCATAGTCATTGACCCGTCCAAGCTTCTCCCCCTCATCGCCATCCAATGCGAAATCAACCGCGTACCCGCGTTGCTGCAGGCCGGTCACCAGACCTTTATTGAGCTTGGGTTCGTCTTCGACGACGAGTATTTTCATACTCGCTTAGTATAGCGAATAATCATGAAGAGAGGATGAAGCAGATTTAGACGATCTTCAGGGGTTTTGCGATAGCTTGTCAACAGTCTTTATGCAAGAAAATCGACGGAATCTAAGGAGCGCCGCACCCAACACCATGTGATGTGCGGGATTTCTATGAATCAACCGAGGAAAATCAAAAACCACCTGAGATCCTTGGCAAATCATTCGATGCAACTTAATGGCTTGCCATGAACCCCACGTGATTTTCTGGCGGGACGTGTGGGAATGTATTTTTACTCATCACAGAATGCGTAAACTGTATTTGACTTTGGAATAGTGATACCCGCTTCGCCTGGGATTGCTTCACAGCGTCCACGAATACCACTGCAAGATTGCGTCTCAGAGCACAGCGTCCGTGTGTCAATACAATCCAATTGATCTAAATAGTCCGAAGTGACGAAGCAATCATTTGTACAATCTTCATTACTGCTACACACCTTGCCAGCATCGGGAGCAATATCACGACAACCGCTTTCGGCAAAACCTGCGCCCGTGAACGTATAGCTCATTTTTTGTCCTTCAGGACATGTATCATCGGCATTTTTGACGATATATTCAAACAGAGGGGATTGAATACACCCAGCTCCGATAAGAAGGAAAGTCAAACTAAAAATTGCTACCGATAAGAATCTCATATGAAGCTATTATATCACAAATCCAACATGAACACATTACTTACTTTATGCGGTTCGACTTCAAACTTTTCCAACTGTCCCGTCCGTATATAAAAATCCTCCGCTAAAATTAGCGAAGGATTTTTGGCGGGTCGGAAGGGATTCGAACCCTCGATCTTCTCCGTGACAGGGAGACGTGTTAACCGGGCTACACCACCGACCCAAACTTATTACGCATAATAATATAACAGGGCACGGTTTGAGATGCAAGGGTATTGGGTGAATGACGGATTCCTTACCGAACTCTATCCGTTCTTTTCCAAATACGCCAAATAACACACCTCACACAAAATCCTTCGCTTCGAAAACTGACGGTTGGGATGGACCAAAAGCGATTTGCCGCAGGATTCGCAGATAGAGGATTCTTCCGCAAACGGGCCGTTGCAATAGACGAACAAGTTCTTGAGTCGCGAGAGAAAGTGCTGGCGCGGAAACGGAAGACGGTGGCGTTGATAAAAAGTGAACTCCTGCGGGGTCACGCTGTAAAACCGCTTGGCTTGTGAATCATAGATCGGCTTGCCAACGAAACGGGAAGGGTCGATGTGGTCCAGATGGTCGGGGATATCTTCCGAACGCAGGGCCGAACCGTCCGGATTAATGACCGAACCCTTGGTCACATCATAGTCTGGAATGCCAAACTGTTTCCGTTCCAGCTCCGTGTAACCATGGAACGAATCTCCGGCGGAAAACGGAAATCCCATGAGGGACATGGCGGCCGAAAAAATCATTCCGTACTCTCCCCGTTCTAACATCTTCGTTTTGATCTCATCTACCCGTTTCCAATATTCTTCTTCGGAATACGGTCGGTTGAAAATATGGAACCGCTTGTGCTTGAGGCCAACGCAACCAAAACAGTCTTCACAGCTGACGCATAGAAAACAGTATTCAAGGTTTCGAGAATAGAGACCAAGGGAACAGCAACGCATTCCCTGACAAGCAAAAACGTTACTGGAATAGGAATCGGAGTCATGGCCCGCCCACACGACAAAAGAACATCCCTCGCACTGCTCATTGAACGGCGACCAAAAACAATCACGCGATCCTTTCTGCCAGAAACCCTTGTGACAACGGAGGCAATCGGAAAGATAGTCGCCTGTTGAATCTTCCGATCCGACATTAAAGTTCTCAGGCCAAACCGCTTCCTTTTCGATAAAATCACGAAATCGCCCCACCCATTCCCGGAATACCGCGAATGAGCGCAAATCCGCGCGCGCCCGCCGCCGCTCCCATTCCTCTTTGGAAAGCTGCTCATGAAACCAGAGATACTTTTTGTTGCGTTGGTTTACAGCTCCGAAACAAAACTCGCAATTTCGGCAATCAAAAAGAAAAGCGGTATTCAGGCAATCGCGGCTTTCGAAGGTAAACTGGCATCTGAATAGCCGTTCACAATGGTTTGAAGAAAACGACTCGCGTAAGGAATAATTATTCGTCAAGTCGACCGAATCTTCGCATCCTGTTCCAACCGAAAAATACATAAGTCGTTTCATGTCCAATCCCCCGAATCCCATGTAGCAATCCACGGCATTCACGAGATCCACCCCAACGGTGTTGGCATTCGTTCCCGTATCACATAAAGCCGGCACGGGAATCGAATACGCCAGACGTTCGATTTGCGGCAAAATAGATTGATTTGGATCAAGTTCTCCCGACGGTTCCGACGGATCAAACGCGTGCCATTCCTTGTCCGTTATAATCTGGTAAGGGCTGTCCGGATGAACGCAAGATAAGATCGGTTCTCCCGTCCACGCATGCGTTTTTTTCCAGAGGGCAATTCCTGTGGCAAAACCCAAAAGAATTTTGACGCGTGTCTTCGGCGAAATCGAGGAAGGCGGAACTTGCAGCCGCCGGCACCAATCCAAGTGTTCCTGATCAAACGTCCATGTTTCTCCTGTCATGGAACACGTTCGTTCTCCTAGGGGAACCGCATTCAAAAGGTCTGTTATCTTCGCGTCAAATTTTGGCGTGCGCGATAGCATATCAAACTAACGGGATCGCGGCATCAAATCCCTCTCCTTCAATGTTTCGATGATAGCCGAAAAGAAACAGGGATAGCGGCGTCTTTGAGAGACCGTCGATCGATTCACCCACCCGAACAATTCCTGATCGGAATACGTCCGGACCATTTCAAGAAAGAGTCTGATTTTGTTTTCCCGTTTTCGTGAACTCAATCGAGCCAACACTGGGGTAATGGTTTCAAGAAGGGCGACAAATTCAACAATGTTCAGATACCGCTCCGGTTCCGGCTTGTCTTCGGGACGGTCAGCCATTTCTTCTCCTTCCTTACCGCCTTGGTCTGTTTTCTCATTTTTCTCTTCCAAGGGTGACGGAATGAATCCCCGAGTCCCTTCCCCTCTTCCGCCTGGAAATTGATAAATTTTTGCCATAAAGTTATCCATTTTGTTCAAGATAATGAAGATAACAGGCTGTACAATAAATCTTCCGATCCGGATAGCGGTTGCATTTCGAAACCAAGATTTGTTTCTGACACTGGGCGCAAGTATGGCGTTCCAGGGCCGCCAGCTGGCCTGAGGTCGCGGATTCCAGAAGCCGGGGAATAAAATGCCTATTCGGCGGCGGAATACGGAGGGCGCGATAATGTTCGGCTTCCGGTTTCAAGATCCGGAAGGATCGCTTGGCCTGCGGATCATAAATCGGGACGTCAATCCAATCGTCCGTAAGTTCGTCGATCGAATCCGGAACCTCCGCGGCGGATTTCATGGATGAAGGATCAAAATCAGTTTTCATCGTCGCCCCATCGTCATTCGGATCAAAAACGTTGCCTCCGATTTGTTTCAATTCCTCCTCCGTGGCCCCGCACCAAACCACGGCCCCGCTTTCCGGGACATACGTTCCGGAAAAGGTGACGGGGAAAAAATACCCGTATTCGCCATCATCCAACATCCGGCTCTTTACGCGGTCAACCATCGGCCAGTATTCCTCCTCCGAGTACTGTTTATTAAAAAGACAGTACGACTTGCGTTTTAACCCAATACACCCGAAACAGAAGCGGCAATCGCTGCATTGGATACTGTACTCGCACTGTTCGGAGCCTGGGCAGCGGAAACAAAACTTGGATCCTGTCGCTTTGGGCGAAACCAAGCATTGGTACGTCCGTGACGCGTTCATGGGAGCGTATGTATAAGCATTCTCGTGGTTGTTTCCCATGGAAAAGACACATCGGAAGTCTCCGGAGGCGCCTTCGGATGTATAAAAACATTCCTGGCAATCCGTGGCCCCGTTCAAATAATCACCCGTAGAGTTAGAAAAATTCTGGCTGAAATTTTCCGGCCATATCGTTTGCTCTCTTAAAAAGGCTTCAAACTTACTTGTCCATTCGTTTAGGATCTTCCGACTACCAAGATCAATGGCGCCCACCCGCTTTTCATACTCCTCCTTCGTGAGCTGTTCATTGAAAAAAATGTACTGACGGTTCCGTTTGTTCGTGGCTCCAAAACAGTTCTTGCAGTTCCTGCAGTCGAAAAGGAACGCGCTGTCCATGCAGTCATGGGATTCGCGGACGTATTTGCAATGAAAAAGCCGGTCGCTATGAACAATAGTATGAGACTTCACGATGTAATCTCCCAAAAAAACAAGAGAAGAAGATTCGGACTGAAAAGCTCCGACGGAATAGAACGAATCAATGGAAGAACAGCTTAAAACGAAATAGCTGTCCTTGTCCCCAAGGGAAACCAAAGAAATGGAACGCTCCGGCGGAACGAAATGATAAGAAGCAAGAAAAGGAACTTGGAGTTCGAATTCACGCATCTGTTCAAAAAATGAACGGGAAGGATCATAAGGATACGTCATGGTAGAAAAATCCCGCGCGTGCCACTCTTCATCCGGCAGGACACGAATACCCGAAGCAGGATGGTGAAATGAAAGAACCGGCTTCCCCGTCTCAGCATGTTTGTTCCACCAAAACTGATAGCCCGTATCAAAATAAGCCAGCCATTTCCAGACAGTATTCGGGGCAATATCAAGCGGAGGAACGTTAAACGAACGATAGATTTTGATTTCCCGTTCATCCATGAACCACTTTTCACCTGTCAAAATACAAATGCGCTCGCTGGGCACGAGGGTGTCGAGGATGGATTGGATTTTGGCGTCAAAATTTGGCGTTTGATTAGCCATAGTGCTCGAGATATTGAAAATAACACGCCTTGCAATACATCTTCCGATCCGGATAAGCCGCATTCTTGGCAACCGTCATTCCCTTTCCACACGAAGCACAAACCCTTTCTTCAAAAATCGGCGTGTTCATCTGTTGGTAAAGGTCAACGATCCTTCTTGTCGGATGCGCCCGAGGCGGAGCAATTTTCAAGCGCTGGTACAGTTCCAGTTCCGGTTTGAGATAGGCGAATCGACGACCCATCAACTCATCCCACCAGGTCTTCTTCGAAAGAGTTTCACTGTCTTCGGAAGTCATTCGATCCGGAATCTCTGAAATGGGACGAATGGAAACAGGGTCCAAGACAGGTCCTTCGGCTCCCTCGTCAGAAGGCTTGATTTCTGCAGCCCCAAAGAGACGACATTCTTCGGGTGTGGCGCTGTACACGACCCCAAGCCCGGATGTTTCGCAGACCTGGGTCGAGAACTTCGCTGGAGGAAGATCGCCATACTCACCGCGTTCCAGCATGGCACATTTGAGTTCATCGAGCATCTTCCCATATCCCTCCTCCGTGTATTGCTTGTTCAAAATACAGAATTTCTTGTGACGGAGCCCCACGCAGCCGAAGCAGTGTTCACAGTTGAAACACGATTCGCAGTACTCACAGTCAAAGCCGTCCGCGTTGACGGAAAGGGCAAACTTGATTTGGGAAGAGCGATTGATACCCACGCTATTGTAAGAATCCGATGAACTGATCGATCCCGTACTCAGATAAACGTCGTGGGAGGGGGTGTCGCCTAATCCGTAAGTTACGTGATCAAGGTGTTCAGAACCGGGAGTAGAAAGATAGTAACACTCGCGACAGTCAATGCAACCGTTTAAATATTCGCCCAAAGATCTTTCTTCATTTACGTTAAAATTTTCTGGCCACAGAGCCCCGACAAGGAATTCATGAAACTTCTGTTCATATTTTTGCCTCACCACCCAAGAGGAAAGGTCGATTTCCGCGACGCGACGTTCCCATTCTTCTTTCGATAACTGCTCGTTGAAAAAAAGATATTTCTTGTGCCGCTTGTTGGCGGCCATGAAACAATGTTCACAGTCGCGGCAATCAAAAATGAAACGACAATCCATGCAATCATAGCTCTCACGCACGAACGCACTCTGAAAAATACGATTGGAATGAAGGATATTACAAGATAAGGTTCCTGCCTGCATCATAGCTGCTTCCGTGCAGTCTTGAGCTACAGAAACGTTCGTGCAAGAAAAACACCGCTCCGTCTGGCTGGCAAGAACAAAATAACTGTCGCGATCCCCAAAAGAAAGGAAAGCAAGAGAGTGTTCCGGTGGCACAAAATTGTATCCGGCTGCCCGGGGGACGGTTCGGCCAAGCCGATAAAACTGATCAAAAAAAGGCTTTGCCAAATCCAGATTCAAACCAAGGCTAGAAAAGTCCTTCGCAAACCACTCCGTGTCAGGAAGAACGCGAATACCTGTTGCCGGATGAATAGTTGAGACCAACAGCTTCCCTGTTTCCGCATGGCGGTTGTACCACACATCAAAGACGATGAAGTAGCTGTACAAGAGCTTCATCCGCGCCAAGGGACTATATTTGGAAGGCGGAACGTTAAATTTCCGGTACCAGCCGATTTCTTCTTTGTCCATCATCCACTTCTCTCCCGTGAGTTCACATACCCGTTCTCCCGGCACGGTCGCGTCGAGAATCGTTTTTATTTTGGCATCGAAATTGGGCGTTTGGGACATAGGGTTAATTTCTCTTTTCTAAAAAAGCAGAATAACAGGCTTGGCAGAAAACGGACCGATGCGGAAATGTGACATTGTGATGAATAAGAATGGGTTTGTGGCAAGAAGAACAAATCCCCTCTTCGGTCAAAGGCGAATTTGACATTTGAATAAGCGATGTCAAACGCGAAAGGAAATGTTGGTGCGGAAATGGCAGCCGATGACGGCGGTAGAAATCGAATTCGGAAGCCGTCACAATAAAAGGGCGGTTTAAAACCGGATCCAGGATGGGTTTACCGATCCAGACAGACGGGTCAACATCATCCAACCGATCCGGAAGACCGGAAGGATTCAAGGGACTGGACGACGTATCAATTCGTTGCGGAGCCAGAACGGTTCCGCGGGCCGGATCGAATTTCAACGCTCCAAAGCGTTCTATTTCCTCATCGGAATATCCAAGGGAAACGTTTCCTATGGAATATTCAAATCCGGAGGGAGAGAAATCGCACGGAAAATATTCACCATATTCCCCATGATCCAGCATGGCACATTTGATAATGTCCACGGTTTTCCAGTATTCCTCTTCCGAATATTGCTTATTGAAAAGACAAAATGTCTTGTGCTTGAGACCCACGCAACCAAAACAAAATTCACAATGGGAACAGTTGAAACAATATTCGAGATTCGAACTGTACCAGGCCATGTCGCAGAATTTCAGATCGTGGGCAAAAAAACAACCGTTGCTGTCGTAGACATCCTGCGCCGGACCCGTCCAGGTCGTGCAAAACGTGTTTTCAATCTCGGCGTTGAACCAGCAATGGAAGGTATCCGTCGATTGCTTGATCCAGAATCCACTCGAACAACGGACACACTGATCCAAATATTCTCCGGAACACCCCTCAGATCCGACTGTAAATCGTTCGGGCCACTTCCCTTCTCGTTCCATCAACTGAAGAAAACGCTGCCAGATTTCTTTGCAGGCCGTTTTTGATGAGAGGTCAATTTCTCCCACTCGCCGTTCGTATTCCTCTTTGGAAAGCTGCTCGTTAAAAAAGACGTATTTGCGATTGCGCAAATTCGTTCCCCCAAAACAAGATTCACAATGGCGACAATCAAACAAGAAGGCACTGCTCATGCAGTCCAAGCTCTCGACCGAAAAACGGCATCCGTAACACCGTTCGCACCGGTTCAAACGATAGCCGTCCCGGACCTGCTTCGTATTGCTGATATCCAAACTGTCCTCGTCTTCAATCGTCAGAATAGCGTAAAGAATCCGTTTGGAGGCATACCCTCCAAATACCATGTAGAGGTCTTCGGAACGACCCATGTCTACGGTTAAACTTCGCATATTACTCCCATCATCCCGCATGGCGCCATTGGGAACCGAATGGACGAGTTTCCTCATCTGTTCAAAAAATGGACGATTCGGATCCATCGCTTCATTTCGAACAAAATCCTCATTGGCCCATTCTTCATCGGAAATGACCGGGATTGGATGATCAGGATGAATGAAGGAAAGGATCGGTTCTCCGGTTCGGGCGTGCTTATTCCACCAGATGGAAATACCCGTCGCGAAGCCGAGGAGAATTTTGAGGCGTGTTGTCGGACTGTATTTGGATGGAGGAACGTTAAACTTGCGATACCAAGCAACCTCGTTCTCGTCCATGAACCATCTTTCTCCGGTCAAAGCACAAATCCGTTCTTCGGGTCTTAAAGAATCGAAAAGCGACTTGATCTTCAAATTAAAATTCGGCGTCTGGGACATATCTATAAAAAATTCTACCCGACAAAAGGATTACCTTTATGATTGCGGTCCATTTCCCAAAAGGGAGGATTAGAACGAATATATTCACGAATGCGATTTAACGAAGAATCATACCGGACAATATGGTCATAAAATGACTTCTGCCAATGGAACGTTGTCAATCCAGCCATATGAATATGTTTGGATGATGTCGTTTTAAATGCGCCCATTAATTCGGGTAATGGTTTAATTTTTTCCATGCGTCGCGGCAGCACACCAGCCCATTCGTCGCGTAATTCACCATCCAATTCGTCATTCCGTAGGGAATGGTCGCGACCATTCCTTACCGTATTCGTTCCGATTTTCGTTCCCGGCATGGCCACGGATGCGGTAGGTATTACAGCAATCGAATCAATGGCATCCGTCGTATCCGCAGCGGCGCCAACGGCCACGGTCATATCCATATTCAACAACCGTGACCTATCAATCGCCAAAATTCCATGCAAATGATTTGGCATAACAACAAATTCATCCAGAACTATATACGAATATCGACGCCCTAACCATTCCCATTGCTCTTGAACTATTTTTCCTATTGAATTCAACCACATTTGTCCGTCTTGAACGTCGCCAAAATAACATTCGTGTTCCTGGGTACAGATTGTCACAAAATAATACCCATCCTGGGCATAATCGTATCCAGCCAGACGGTTCCGCTTCCGTTCAGAAGAACGTGGATACATAATTCGCCCTATCCATTCTTCTCCAAATACGCTAAATAACACGGCATACAATAAATCTTCCTCTTCGGAAACGTGACGTTTTTCGAAATAATAATTCCCTTTCCGCACTTGAGACAGGTTGACGTATCAAACACAGCACTATTGGCCTCTCGGATCATTTCGACCATGCGGCGGATAAAATGTTTGTCAGGCGGGGCGACGCGCAAACGTTTGTACAAGGCGATCTCCGGTTTCAGAAAAGTGAAATAGCGGCCGAGGGTGTCATCGCGAATCGGCACACCACACCACTCGTCGCCGATCTCGTCGATCGAATCAGGAATCTCCGCGGCCGAACGGGCCATGGAGGAATCCACCCTCCCCTCCCCGATTGCATCGGCCGAAGACGGGTCATACAAAGCCGCGCCCAATTGTTTGGCTTCAACATCACCCGATAACCAATACATGGCCGAGACGGATTGAAGAAAATAGACCGGCGAAAAACTGAGCGGAAAAAATTCCCCATATTCTCCACGGTCCAGCATGGCGCTTTTGATCTCATCGACTTTTTGATCATAAATCCCTTCTTCGTACGGTTTGTTGAAAATATGGAACTTCTTCCGTTGGAGTCCAACGCAACCGAAACAGTTCTCGCATCCGTGACATTCAAAACAGTATTCCATGTTTTGACAACGAAGAAGAGAGTAAGAAAAACAACAACGGGAGCATTGTTCCACAAAAGCGCACTGGTAACAATCCAACGCGTCGCTGGCTCCGATCAAAAACGAGCTATCACGCGCCTCCTTAGCTGTAAAAGCAACATAGTAAAGATTGGTCGGTTTTTCGACACAAGCAAAGCAGAACCGAGCCGCGCGCGCCCCGACGAGATATTCCCCTTCGCAGCCCTCCGTATTCCAATTCATGTTTTGGGGCCATACGACATCCTCGGAAAGGAAGGTGTGAAATTTTTTCTTCCATGTTTCGACCACGGAACGACGCCCCAAATCAATGGCCGAACGGCGTTTTTTATAGTCCTCTTCTGTCAACGGCTCATTAAAAAATAAATGTCTCTTGTGTTTGCGGTTCGCCACGCCAAAACAATCAGAACAATCCGAGGCCACGAAAGCAAACGCGGAATGGGAAAGACCGCGCAAATCCGAAGCATACTGTGAATGAAAGACATTAAAGGCATCGTTAATATGGAAACTGTCGGTTGCCTGTAAAACATTATGAATCTCCGCGGAGCGTTCGCTCATGGCGGAAAAAAGCGTAAAAAAACACTCGCGATTTTTTGCCCCGTCTGCCACAAAATAACTGTCAATATCGCCCTTGGAACCCAAAGCCATGGAGTGTTCCGGTTCGATCACGTTATTGGTAGCCTTGAGGGGAATCTTCTCCTGAAAATGGCGAAATTGTCCGAAAAATAACTGATCCCCTATGCCATCGACCGTCTCGGAAGAAAAATCTCTGGCAAACCATTCTTGATCTGGCAAAACCTTCCATCCGCTTGACGGATGAACGTAGGATAACAGCGGTTTACCGGTTTCGCTATGCCAATGCCACCACCATTGGTAGCCATTCAAAAAACCGGAGAGAATGCGCATGCGCGCAAGTGGGGTCCGTTTGGACGGTGGAACAGAAAAACGTTTATACCAGCTGATTTCCTCCTCCGTCATGTTCCACTTCTCACCCGTGAGTTCACACGTCCGTTCTCCCGGCACGGTGGCGTCAAGAATGGCTTTGATTTTCGCGTCAAAATTTGGCGTCCGACTAGCCATAGTGTTCGAGGTATTGAAGATAGCAAGACTTGCAATAAATCTTGCGTGACGGATAGGCAGCATTTTTGGCAACTGCCACTCCCTTTCCACACGAGGCACAAGCCCTTTCTTCAAAAATTGGCATGTTCATCTGTTGATAAAGATCAACGATCCTTCTTGTCGGATGCGCCCGTGGAGGGGCGATGTTCAACCGCTGGTAGAGTTCCAGCTCCGGCTTGAGATAAGCGAACCTTCGGCCCATGTGTTCATCCCACCAGGTCTTCTTCGAGACCGTTTCAATATCTTCGGGAACAATTCGATCTGGAATCTCTGAAATCGGACGGATGAGCGAAGGATCGATTTCTGGTCCCTCGGCTCCCTCGTCGGAAGGCCGGATGTCCGCGGCTCCGAACAGCTGGCATTCTTCTTTCCCTGCTCCGTACACGACACCCAGCCCAGATGTCTCACAAACTTGGGTCGAAAACTTCGCTGGAGGTAGGTCGCCGTATTCTCCTCGATCGAGCATGATACATTTGAGTTCATCAAGGGTCTTCCAGTATTCCTCTTCCGTGTACTGCTTATTCAGAATACAGAACTTCTTGTGCCGAAGGCCGACGCAACCGAAACAATGTTCGCAGTTAAAACACGAGTCGCAATATTCACAATTGAAACCGTTTGCGTTGACTGAAAGAGCAAACTTGATCTGGGAGGAATTATCCATCCCGAGGCATTGATAACAATCCGACGATCCCATGATGGCAAAACCACCATAAACGTCGTGCGAAGGGGTTTCTCCGACCCCGTAGGCTACATGGTCAAGATTGTATGAGCCGGCCGATTCGACATAATAGGCGTCACGAATGTCGTGGCAGTCATGCAAATACTCTCCAAAGGCATTTTTACCTCCGAGATTGAAGTTCTCCGGCCAGACCGCGTTGGTCACCAATACGCGGAAAAACTCTTCATATTCCTTTCGAACCTCCCAAGAAGCTAAATCCACACCGGCTCTGCGCCTTTCCCACTCCTCTTTGGAAAGCTGTTCATTCCACCAAAGATATTTCCGATTCCGCTTGTTCGTTGCGCCAAAACAAAAAGAACAGTTCCGACAGTCGAACAGAAAGGAAGAATCCATGCAATCGAAACTTTCACGGACAAACGAACAATGGTGGAGACGATCGGAATGAATGACGTTGCAACACAGATTCCCTGTGCGCATACGGGCGACCTCCGCGCTATCTTCGGCATCGTAAGCATTCACACAGGATGTACACCGCTTCGACTGTGAGGCAAGGACGAAATGACTGTCTTCATCTCCAAAGGAAATGAAGGCCGTGGACCGGACAGGAAGGACGTAATGATTTCCGGCCGCGCGCGGGACGGCGCGGCTCAATGTATAGTACTGATGAAAAAACGGCTGGGAAAGATCCATGTCCATTCCTTTTTCCGTGAAATCGGTTCCAAACCACTCTTGATCGGGTAAAACACGAATTCCCGTTGCAGGATGGACATTGGAGATCGTGGGCTTGCCGGTCAGAGCGTGACGGTTGTACCAAACGTCAAAGATAGCGACATAACCGTAAAGAAGTTTCATTCGCGTCTGCGGACTGTATTTGGAAGGAGGAACATTAAAATGCCGATACCAAACGATTTCGATTTCATCCATGAACCACTTTTCACCTGTAAGCTGACATGTGCGCTCACTGGGTACGAGGGCATTGAGGATCGATTTGACTTTAGCGTCGTAATGGGGCGTCTGAGGCATATGTTATAATCTCGACCGTGGTGGGGGTGGCTTAGTGCGAAACTTGGATTATCACCCAAGGTCTCCGGAGTGCAAATCTCCGCACCTCCACCATACCTTAAAATTCAACCATTCAAATTAAACCAATTCAATTAAACCATTCAATTAAACCTATTGACAATAAAACGATTTTGATCTATTTTTCATGTAGGTGATAATCCAGGTCTCTCGTATTAGGCTGAGACAACCAAACCCCGTGTAAACGGGGTTTTTGGTTTTCTAACCACACCGTTCGAGATAATTGAGATAGCATTCCCGACAGAAGACGTTCCGATCCGAATAAGTAAGATTCGTCGCCGTCAGCAGTCCTTTTCCGCAGTTTCCGCACGTCGTTTGTTCAAACCGCCCGCTGTTGGAGGCAAGATGCAGCTCTTGCGTCCGGAGAATGAAATGACGGCGCGGAGGACCGATCCGGTGACGATGATAGAATTCAATCTCCGGTCTGAGATAGACGAAACGCCTGCGCAGCTCGGGATCATAGATTGGAACGTTGGCCCACGTCTCCGCCGCCAGATCATCAACAGAATCTGGAATCTCTTCAATGGTTTTTGGTTCGGCACGACGGATCTCTTCGCCGAACGCTCCCTCTTCATCCGAATCAAAATCCATGGCTCCCAATTTTTCTTGCCCGATCTCTCTAGGGGCGCCAACGTACATGGTAGCTCCGGACGCCTCAAAGCAGCTTGGGGACATGGAAAGGGGAAAGAATTCCCCGTACTCCCCGCGTTCGAGCATAGAAGATTTCAGCTCGTCTACTTTCCGCCAGTACTCTTCTTCCCCGTACGGCTTATTGAAAATATGGAATTTCTTCCGCCGTATTCCAACGCATCCGAAGCACGATTCGCAATCGTAGCAGTAAAGGCAGTATTCCAGATCCAGGGAACGGGAGCAGTTATAAGAAAACCGAATGAAAGAGCAGGAAGTGGCATTGGTGGTGTAATAGCAATTGTTGGAATCAAAACATCCGCCGATGGCGCAATCATACGTATCTCCGTTGCAACCGATCACCTGATAGCAATCGTGAGGCCCATGCATGCACGCGTAGCCGAATCGGATCCGATGCACGTTCGTGAGATATTCCCCCACGCTCTCCTGGGCCTTTTCATTAAAATTTTCCGGCCAGACGGCGTGGGTTTTCATCAGGCCTTCAAACGCCTTCTTCCATTTCTCCAAAACCGACCGCTTTCCAAAATCCACTTCCTTTCTTCTGGCCTCCCATTCTTCTTTTGAAAGCTGTTCATTGAACCAAAGATACTTGCGATTGCGCTTGTTCGCGGCCCCAAAGCAGTATTCGCAATTCCTGCAATCAAATAGGAATGCGCTATTTGAACAGTCCAAACAAGCCTGCGCGAACTGACAGAAATGCATCCGGTGCGAATCAAAAACGTGATAGCAGCGGGAGATTGAGCTCGAATTCCAAATTTCAGCGGAATCTTCGACGTCCAGTCCCCAAATGGAATAGAACGTGTCGCGCGACCGACAGAACGTTACGAAATAGCTGTTTACGTCGCCGAAGGAAAAAAGGGAGATGCTCTGTTCCGGTTCTTTGGTGTTCTGGGAAGCTTGGAGGGGAATTTGAAGTTGAATTTCCCGAAGTTGCTGGAAAAAAGACCGGTTCGCGTCGTAATGCCGATTCGTGGAAGAAAAATCCTTCTCAAACCATTCCTTATCCGGAAGAACTTTTAGTCCGGTTGCCGGATGGACGTAAGTAAAGATGGGTTTGCCGGTTTCCGCGTGTTTGTTCCACCACCACTGATAGGCCAACCAAAAGCCCGTTAAGGTCCACCAGCGGGTCAATGGGCTCCGTCGCGACGGCGGCACGTTGAACTTGCGATACCAACCGATTTCCTCGTCGGTCATGTTCCACTTCTCTCCCGTGAGTTCGCATGTCCGCTCGCCGGGAATCGTGGCGTCGAGAATCACTTTCACTTTAGTGTCGTAGTTCGGCGTTTGGGACATAGGCCACAATCACAATTCTATTTTTTCTTTTCATCAAATCAAACAATAATCTCGTCCTGAGAAACCGGTGCGGACGGAAAACCGTTGGATTCCTGTTCTTCCTGGGCCAGCGCAGCCTCTACGCTTGCGCGCGGCATGGCGCAGCGTTCTCGAGACCGATGGAGAATCTGTTCAAAATAGGACGGGTGTTTGGAATCATTCACGGCGAGTACCTCGGCGGAAAACGGATCATAGCGTTTTCCCTCAATCGTCATCTTCACGTAAATCTCCCGCTCGCCCAGATTGATAATATCCCGAAATTCAAAAATCGGCGCCAGCTCATCCTGAAGTATTTTTGCATCATCCGCCCCCACCTGGAACGTAATGATGGATCCGACATTCCCGAACAACGAAGCCTTCAACGAATAGTCGAGTTGTGAAAGATTTTGGTTTGCTACCGTAATGGCGATGCCGAACTTGCGTGCCTCGGCCAACAGGTTTTCAAACGTCTTGGTGGCGATATTTTGAAACTCATCGACGTAGAGGTAGAACGGCAGACGCAGATGAGGGGGGAGCGTCACGCGTTTCATGGCTGACTGCTTGAGTTTGGTAATAACCAGGGCCCCGAAAAAAGAACTGACATCATCCCCCAAAAGTCCCTTGGCCAAATTGACCAGGACGATCCGGCGCTGCTGCATGAGATCAAAGAAATCCACCCGGTTCTGCTGCTGTCCAAAAATACGGCGCATGAGGGGATCAGCCAAAAGCTGGCCCAACTTATTCAAGAGGGGACTCACAGCCTCGGCATCGTAGCGCTGCGACCACTCCGGAAACTCAATGGCCCAAAAACGGCGCACGACACTATCCTTAACGTGTTCGATCACCCGGCTGCGGAAACGACCACTGGAAAGGAGGGACACCATGCCGTTAATGGTTCCACCCGGAAAATCGATCATGGCCAGGGTTGTAAACCTTAGCAGATGTTCAATGCGCGGATTCCAATCAGACCCGAACTGTTTTTTAAAAATTTCGATGAGCTCGTTGGTCACGGGAAAGCGGTCGTCTTCGGTCACGTTGGCAATCGGATTGAAGGCAATGGGAAATTCGCGGTCCCCCGGATTGATGATCATCACGTCCTCCAGGCGGTGTTCTGGAATGAAATCAAGGATGTTCTGAACCAGATCGCCGTGCGGATCGATCACGCAAACGCCGTGACCAAAAAACGCGTCCGCGCGGATGAGTTGCTCAAGCAATTTCGTTTTTCCGACCCCGCTTTTTCCGATCACGTACAGGTGCCGCATGCGATCCTGTCGTTTCAGACCAAAAATTTGACGTTTCACCACATAGCCGGAACTAAAATTCGTTCTTCCGAACAACGAAATTTCTTCAACAGGCGTATTATCTTTGGTGGGAAGCGCAGCCGGCGGTTCGTGACGGCGTGCGACGAGATTTTCCTGAATTTCAGGGGGCATAGGAGTCAAAAAAGGCTACCAGGGAAAAATTTCACCGGGATCTGGACGCGATGGAGGGGGTTTGACAGGGGCAGAAGATGCCGGCGTGGGCGGGGAAACACGGGGTCCGGAGACGGGGTTTGCCGGGCCGGGTCGCCGGGGGGCCGGGTCATTTTTCCATCCTAGCGGGGGGGATGGAGGAGGGGGAGAAGCCGAAGAGATGGAGGAGGAATGCTTATGCCGCCGTTTCCGTTTTTGCGAAGAAGAAAGAGGATCAGCCGCAGCAGCAGGCAGAGGAGAAACAGGGGGAATCTTTGCTTTTTGAGAAGAGAGAAAATCCATTCCGGTTTTCGGAAGTTCTAAAGGAATAGGTTGCGGTGGCAACGGCTCAGGCAGGGTCTTTGTCTTTTCCTGAAGGGAGGCAAGACTGATTTCTCCTTCTGTTTTTTTTACAACGAATGTCCCAGCTTGTAACGAAGGCGCCTTGGGAGCGGACAAAGGCTTCACTGCTGGAGCAGGGGCCGTCGGAGGAGGCGGAGGCGGCGGAACCAACGGCGGCGTCTCGGGGCTGACAACGGTCTGGGGGGTTGGGACTGGACTCGGGGAGGATGCGGAGCCAACGGCTCCTTCCGGCTTTTTCCCTTGACGGCGATCCTCTCGCACAGCCTCAATACACGTTTCGCAGTAGATCGGCCGGCTCTTATCCAACTCTACGGGCAAAACCATGTGTTTGCCACAGCGCGAACAGTCATATTCGAACACGGGCCGGTTGCCAAACTTTTTTGCAGCCTTGCGCTTGGCATCGGCCTCATCGAAAAGCTTTTCCACTTCCTCTGCTCCCGTCTCTTCGGGGTTCATCTCGCTCCATTGAAGAATCGCCGCTTCCACGTCGGATCGACGCCTGGCGAATTGGTCGCGCGAACTTGCAATCACCGAATCCGTTGAATGCGTTGTTTGGGCAATCGGAGGCAACGTTAGGGCCGAGAAGGCCTCAGAGGCAACCCCATTAATCATGAGCCGCAGGTAAATTTCATATTTGGCCAGGTTGACCAAGTCCTCATGCGTAAACGTGGGCATGAACTCATTTTCCAAAAAGAGCGCATCCGGAGAACCAACACGAAAAGTAAGGAGAGACCCGACGTTTCCGAACACAGCATCACGGACTTCTTCGGTCAACTGTTCAATGTATTGATGGGCCATGATCAAAGCCAGCCGATATTTGCGAGCCTCAGAAAGAATGGAAGCAAAACTCTCTGTGGCAAAATTTTGAAACTCATCGATATAGAGATAGAAGTCTCGCCGTTCCTTCTCGGGGATGTCTACGCGTTCCATGGCGGAAAGTTGCATTTTCGTAATGAGCATTCCACCCAAAAGTTTCATGGCATCTTCTCCGATCCGTCCCTTAGAAAGATTGACAATAAAAATTTTGCTCTCGTCCATGAACTTGCGCGGCACAATGGTCGACGTGACCTGGGCAACAACGTTTCTCACAAGGGATGTTGCAAGAAACTGTCCGACCTTGTTCTGAATCGGGGCAATAGCCTCGGTGCGAAACTTTGGCTCCCATTGTTCAAACTCCGTGATCCAAAAGGATTTCACCACTGGATCCTTCACCTTTCCAACCATTTTTACCCGAAAATCTCGATCAACCAGCAGACGATTGATCCCCAAAAGCGTATTGCCTGGATTTTCCAAAAGCGTCAAAATCGAATTGTTGAGGATGTACTCCATGCGAGCGCTCCACACATCCGGCCAGATCTTTTTAAATACCCCCATGAGTCCGGCGGCAATAACGTGCCGGGTGTTGGGGTCATACGACTCGAGAATATTAAAACCCATCGGATATTCAAAATCGGACGGATTGAAATAGACAACGTCTTTCTGTCTCCATTCCGGAATAAAATCAATGATCTTTTCAGCCGTGTCCCCGTGGGGATCAACGTAAGCACATCCATGGCCCTTATAAATATCCGCCAAGATCATGTTCTCGAGGAGCGTCGTCTTTCCCATGCCTGTCTTCCCGATCACATACATGTGTCGACGCCGATCATCCGTGCGAATGCCAAATTTCCGCATCTGATTGCGATAATTCGTCGCGGCAAAATAGATGACGTCCTTCTCATGATCGTGATCTTCGTAAGCAGGCATAATTACACGGGCAAATTTTCAGGCGGTTTTCCTCCTTCGTCTTCCACGTCCGTTTTCGATGCTTTTCCTCCTGTCTGGTCCGTTAATCTTGCTCGCATGACATCCTCAAATTCCACTCCCGGCTCAATCAAGACTCGAATGGCATCCGGAATCGTGCTCTTCCGATCTGGAACCGGAGGAAGAGAAACGGAAAAAGAAGATTCTTTGACTGGCGCGGGCGAGGGATCAACCCGGCGGATGGGCGGTGAGACCGCCGGCCCAGGCAAACGGATTTCTGGTTCTAAAGGCGGTTCTACCGGCAAGGAAGGCACAAACACTGGTTCAGAAACTTTCGGAGGAAAAGACGAAAAAAGATCTTTTTCATCCCCGAAAGCCACGGGAAGCCCGACCGGAGGCTCAGCGCGACGTGCCTCGGTCTTCTTAATAAGCGGGGCTTTAACGGTAATAGACGGGAAGTGAAAAAGAGTAGCCAGCTCTTCAATGTTCAAAATCTTTGGGGTGGAACCAACGGTCAAGAGACGCCTCTTGTAGGCTTTGACCAATTTTGTCTGTCTCTTTCCATAAGACCATGCCTGCCAAAAATAATCGTCCTTTGGCATTTGAGAACCCACCATCTTAAAGGAATTCAAATCCTGGTGGGAAAATTGCAAAAGCATGCCTTTGACAAAGGGCACGCGGGTTCCCTTACTGTAAACCGACTTTTTGGCCGCATAGACCATGCGAATCTTCGTTTTGAATCCCAGTTTGGAAACCTTATTCGCAATCCCCTCCACTTGAGTCTTTTCCTGAAGCGTAATTTTAAAGGCTTTCCACATGTCTTCGTCTTTTGGCTTGGCTTGGTCGCCGGAATTCACCCCCAGCAATCCGAGCAAATTCGCTCCGGTGGTCTCTTCCAAAACCTGGTGTGGAAGCCAGAGCGTAGAGGCTAAGGCCTCTTCCCATTTGGATTTTTTTACGGTTTCCTTAATTCCGTAAATCTTGCTGATATACTTAATTCCGGCCTCCCTCCATTCCTGACTGAACGGAACGCAAAGGATCTGAAACCAAAAAACCTCTCCTGGACGCATACGTCCCATCTGTTCCAAAATAATAGCCAGCGGATCCTTGAGTTCCTGGGTCAGAGGGTGCTCAAACAAGGGCCAGGTCCGGATGGGCATAAACTCGTCCTTTGCCAGAGTGAGTTCCGTTCCCCACAAATTCCATTCATTATCGGGAAACTCCGAAGGGACATCTGTCACGTAGTCTTCTGCTTCCATAATTTGGGCATCCGGGTACTGGGCGTAAATCCCAGCCTCAATGAGATCGCGGTACTTGGTTTCGCAACGGACATAAAACTGCGTATAACCGTCCCGTGAAACGATCTCAAAACTGAATTTCGCCGGCATCTTTCCCAGGATCCACTTCTCCTTCCAGGTCGGCGTAGAAAATGCGCCCTGCAAGGTCGCAAACATGTTCTCCATGGCCTTGGGGCTTTGTTCGGTCATGCGCGGAACATCAATAGCCAGCATGATATTCTTTAACCCCTTCACGTATTTTTCCTGCTTAAACTGAAGGTACGTTTGAAGATAACCCCAAACAAGCAGACCTACGAACGGAATCCAACCAAAAAAAAGGATCAGTTGAAAAACAATGACATCGATCGGCTGACGGAAAAATTCCTCAAACGAAAAATGATCGGGAATCGAAAACAAAATGTCGAACATAGACTGAAAAAAGTATAGCACAGAAAAAGAAAAAAGCGACCGTCCTACGATCACTTTTCTCCTTCTGAAAAGAAGAGCCCTCCTCAAGCCACCCTTCGCTTCCTCCGCCATTCTTCCCAAGAGACGAGCAAGGGGCTCGCGATAAAAATGGACGAATAAGTCCCGATCAGAATGCCGATACCCAAGGCCACGGCAAACGGACGGGTACTTTCTCCTCCCCACACGGCAATGGCCGCCAGGGCTAACAAGGTCGTAAGACTCGTATTAAGGGAGCGGACGAACGTCTGACGGATACTGCGTTCCACCACGTCCCCAAACGTCCCTTCCGGATGATGCAGCAGATTTTCCCGCGTCCGGTCAAAAACCACGACCGTATCGCTGATCGAATAACCAAGAATCGTCAAAAGGGCAGCAATGAAGGCTGTTCCCACTTCCCAATGGAAAAAGGCTCCCAAGAGTGCAAACGCCCCGAGGGGAACCACCACATCGTGGAGAGCACACAAAACCGTCAGTATCCCGTATTTCCATGATTTAACCGGCTCGGAAACTTTCCGAAACGCCCAAGCGATATAGGAACCGATCAAGAAAAGGGTAACACCGACGCCGATAAAGGCGCTTCGGCGCAGCTCTCCGCTAATAGCAGGCCCAATGGAATCAAACCGTTCTTCCGTCAGACCGGAATAGGCCTGCTGAAGGGATCCGAGAAGGGCCTGGTGTTGCTCTTCCGAAAGCGTTGGAAGGCGGAGAATCGCTTTTCCAACTCCTGCCGTTTGAACGGTGGCTGCAGCATAGCCAGCTTCGGAAGCTCGCGTGCCGATCTCCTGTGTTGAGGGAACCTCGTCGGAAAAACGGACCTCAAGCAAACTCCCTCCGGTAAAATCAATGCTGAAGCGAAGACCAAAAACCGCGAGAACCACAAGGCTCGCCAGAATCAGCATCGCGGAAAAGGCAAACCAAACGCGGCGCAGACGGACAAAAGGAAAGGAAGAAATAACAGACATAAAAACTAGCGTTCAGAAACAGACGACCGACCCGTGCGGTAAAACCACGGGGCCTTAAACCACCGCCATCCCCGAATCGTCCTCAAATAGGCACGGACGACGACAATGGCTGTAAAAAGGCTGAGCAAAACGCCGATGGCCAACGTTAAGGCAAACCCTTTGACAAAACTCGAACTGAAAGAGAATAGAACCAGAGCGCTGATAAGCGTTGTCGCATGCCCGTCGCGGATAGGCGGCCAGGCACGCCTGAACCCTTCTTCCAAAGAAGAGGCAAGGTCACGACCGGATCGAAACTCATCCTTAAACCGTTCAAAGATAAGGACGTTAGCATCCACAGCAATCCCCAGTGAAAGCACAAGCCCGGCAACGCCAGCCAGAGTCACGGTCACACCGAACAACCGATAGATAAACAGGTTCAACATGGCATAGAAAACAAGAGCCAGAGTTGCCAAAACGCCAGGCAATCGATAGACCACAATCATAAACAGCGACACCAACAAAAATCCGATCAAAGCCGCTTGAACACTCTTAGTCAGGGAAGCAAGGCCAAGCGTTGGACCGACAGTCTCTTGGGAAAGAAGTTGAACGGGAACCGGCAAAGCTCCGGCATTCAGGCGTTGTGCCAGTGTTTTAGCCTCTTCAATGGTAAAATCTCCCGTAATGACCGCACTCCCGCCATAAATGGCTTCATTGACCACCGGCGTCGAGATCGGCGCTCCGTCCAAAAAAATAGCAACGGGTTTCCCAACATTTTTGGCTGTCAGCTCTCCAAACAGCTTTGAACCCTCATCGTTGAATTGCAAGGAAACCATCGGTGTCCCTGTTTGCTGGTCGAATTGGACGGTCGCGCGCTTCAGCTGCTTTCCCGAAAGCTCTGTATTCTTCCAAGGCGAAGCAGGTGGAACGATATCCGTTATCGATGTAAGGGGAAGGAGGATCCGCTCAAAAGCATAAACGGTCACCGGGCGCTCTTCCCGTTTGAAAATGAGATGATAGCCGAAATCTGTTTCAACAACGTCGGAAATATTCCCGACGGAAAGGGCAGAAGCAGCGGATTCAAAGGCAGGAATGGTCTGCCCAGGAGACAACCATCCGAGGTCACCGCCCGGTGTGGTCCTGTCTGTTGAGTTCTGATCCGCAAGCACGGCAAAATTTTCTGGAGTCGCCTGCGCACGGAGATCGCGAATTTTCGTTGCCGCCTCCAAAGACGGAATCGGATTCGTACAAGCCATCTTTCCTTCAAAACAAATGAGGAGATGGGAGAGGAGCAGCTCTTTGGCCGGATCTTTTTTTACGAATCGAACGATGTTCAACCCTTCCGGCGTCTCGATCACAGACGTGACAAGACTTCCGGCAGGAGTGCTGGCATCCTCGATAGCTTTGAGAATCGGGGCGTAAGCCACAAGGGAGAGAGTCGCACTCTTCACGCTTTGCCAGGTGTACGGTTTTCCATCCGGAGCCGTGCCAGGATCTGTGCCTGCCTGTACATTGACAAACACCTCTTGGGCACGCCCACGATCTTCGTTTTGCCGCCGCGCCAGCTCGGCTGTTTCCTCTTCCGTTGGTGCACGGTCCAGCTGTTGCCCCTCTTCCTTAAATTCCAAAATCGGCGTTTCTCCGATCTGTTTAATAGCTTCTTTCACGTCCAAAACACCCGCCAATTCCACAAAAACGCGATAGGAACCTCCAGCGGATGTTGTCTGGACAACCGGTTCAGCCACCCCAAAGGCATTCACACGTCGTTCAATCACGTCGCGTGCGCCCTGAAGAGCATTCTCGCGATCTTCGGAAGGAATTTGGGCCATGTCCGCTTCATAGACCAGATGGGTGCCTCCCTGCAGATCCAAACCGAGACGAAAAGGGTTTTCGGACAGATTTACGAACGAAAGGTCACGACCGACGAGAGAACCGGCAGAGGCGAGGCCTCGATTCCACGAACTGGGAAAATTCAAAACGGCCAAACCGACCGTTGCAACGAGAAAAAAAGCAGCCAAGACCGACGTCTTCCATCGTTTCCCCGCAACAGAGCTCTGAGCGGCCCGGTGGGCCGAAAGGCGTTTCTGACGTTTCCAAGATGAAGGCATAAGAGAAAAAAAGGTCGAACGAGCGCTATTGTAGAAAAGGATGAAAGAAAAAGCAATCCTCGCCTCCTATGAATGGGCAAGGGAGGGGTTCCCTTCCCAAAAGGTCGGATACGAGGAGGGATGGAGCGCGGCGGCAAAAGAAGCCGCAAAGGAGAGAATCGTCTCCTTGGTTTCCATAACTACCTCCTCGGGAGAACGCGTCCCGTCAATCGACTGATGGGCATGCATACGGGAGGGTAAATGAACGGTCTCTTGAAGCGGCCCCATGATCTGGGCAAAATACTCCATATCTAAATTGGCTTGCCGCGACCGGCGGCGGGCCAGGGCCGTTGCCGGAGGAACATCCAACCACAGCCGCAGATCAAACAGGCTACGCAGACGCTCATGAACGAAAAGAAAATACCCTTCGCACAGGATAATCGGCTTCACAGGAAAGGAAACAAAACCCGTCCGACAGGAAAGCGGACGGCTGTAGACGGGAAGAAGAACATCCTTCCCTTCTTTCAACTGTTCCAAAGCCTGAACCCCCTCCTCGAATAAGAAACTGTCTGGGTCATCCCAAAGCAACCAACTGCCCTTGCGAGGACACTCAGCTGCGTCTTTATAGAAGGCATCGAACCTCAGGCGAACGATTCGGTCGTCTGTCTGTTCCAGCCGCTCTCCCAACGTAGATTTTCCCGAACCGGAAAGACCGGAGAGTCCGATAATCAAGGGACGCATATCCTCCCCAATCCCGTTTAAACCAACATCAATTTTCGCAGACGTTCAATACCACCAATTTCCACCAAGTAGTCGGCAACATCCGCCGGAACGAGCTCCTTCCAATCCTCTCCGGCGGCCACGCGCCTACGCACATCCGCTGTACTGATTCCTGGAACGGGTTTAATGGTCTTTACCGGAAGACCCGCTGTCTCAAAACAAGCCTTCACTTCGTCCTTCCCCGTCCAAATAGCTGCTATTTCTGCTTGCACAAGTTCGCGGCACTGTTTGACCCACGCTTCATCATTCCCCTTTATATCCGGAAGATCCACGAAAGAAATATCATGAGACGGAATCAGATTCAGGGCCTGCAGAGAGCGCTGAATCATTTCACGACGTTCCGCAGCCGAAAACGGGTGCTCGGCCGTCCCTGAAGCCTGGGCACTCCCGATACCGACCACGATGCGCTCGCAAACCTTTGCCATACCCCGCAAGACAATCAAATGACCGTTGTGAAACGGCTGGAAACTCCCGGGAAAAAAATGGACAGAAAGGGACATAGAAAAGGTAAAAAGAATCATCCACACGATACCGTATCCCTCCCCGGGAAACAAGAAGAAAAAAAGAACGCTTACTCCGCAAAAAACCATTTGTGGATAACAACAGGCCCCCGGTTTTTTCCGGAGGCCTGCTCAATCGTTTTTGGAAGCGGCTGTTATTTAGGAAGCGCAGAGTTGCTGCAAATACGCAATGTCTTTGGCAAGCTGGGCTGCTACCTGTGCGGCCGCCTTCATGGTCGCCTTTGTGGCTTCCTTATCCTTGGCGGTGATATTCGCTTGCAACTGAGTCCCGTAGTCCTCAAGCTGGGCAATTTCATCCTCAATTTTTTCGCCCGTGACATCGACCTTATCAGCTTTGCTGGCGTCGTCGCGAACAACAACGTCACATTGGATTTCGAGGGTCTTCAACATAGCCTCCGCCTTGTCAACGATAATCTGGATGCTCTCCACCATCTCTCCGGCAATCACCATGATTCCGCTCCTCATGGCTTCCTGAATGACCGTCCGATTCTGTTTCAAGAGTTCGATCACCTGTTTATTCAAATTCTCCAAATCCGAGAGCGAGGTGGCGTCATCTGCGGCATTCTTATAATCGACCAATTTGGCTTCCAGGGTGTTCAGGCCCTTCACAAGCTCGTCTTTTGTTGCTTGGGACAAGTAGGCGTTGTTTTTCAAAGTCTCCTCGGCCGTATCAAGTTTGGAAACGGCCTTATCAAGTAACTCGATCAATTTCACCTTATATTGATCGAAGGTCACACCAGCCGCGCTGGCCGCATCAACGGCGTTCTGTTTTGCCTCAGCCGCCGTGGCTTTGGCAGCGTCGATCTGCTCTTGTGTGGGCTGAGTTGCGGCTAAAGCCGACGTCATGGGCATGAGGACGAAGGAAAGGATGCCCAGGACAGAAAAAAGCTGTCTCTTCATAGAAAAAAATCTTACGGAAAAAATTACAGTTCTGCCCCCGCCTGATCAAGACTCTGCACGCTCGCATTCATCCCCTCCAACCCCTTGGTCAATTCATCAAGGGATTGATTTGCGGATGGAACGGCTGGTTTGCCGGAAACCGTTGTTCCGGAAGAAGGGCTCTCAGACGTTTTCGTGTTTCCCGTTTGGGAAGACGTTCCGGAAGACGATGGCTGGGAAGAAGCGCATCCAGCTCCGAGGAGAACCAACGCGGCAAGAAAGGCCGCGGCTCCCATGCTTTGTTTCCGCATAGAGGGGAAAAAAATGAAAAATAAGAAAGAGAACTGAACCTCACCATAACGGATTTTTCCCTTCTCGTCAAACGGCTCCACTCTCTCCTACAATAGATGTTTCCTTTTTATTACACGCAAGGGGAAAAACAGCATGAGGGATGACTCTGTGTTATACTTTCCTTGTCCTTATTATGCGTTTTTGCCTTTCTTTTTTTCAAAAAACGACTTTTTCTATGGTTTCTCCTCATGCTCTCATTCTCGGCGGTGGACGGCTAGGTTCCTCCCTACGCACTCTTCTTCTCCCCCAGGATCCTTCCGTTGAAATCTGGGATGTTAATCCCGCACGGGCTACGTCCGTCCGGCCGCTTTCCGAAGATGTTCCAGAGGCGAATTTCCTTTTCCTCTGTGTTCCTTCCTGGGTTCTCCCCAACGTCCTATCTGATGTGGTTCCGTACCTTTCTCCTTCCGCACCGGTCATCTGTTTTTCCAAGGGCATTGAACGGGAAAGCGGAAAAACCATGGACGAACTCCTCCCGTCGCTCCTCCCTCCTCATCAGCCATTTGCCCTGGTTGGTGGACCCATGCTTGCAGAAGAGCTTGAACAGGGGCTGGGCGGGATCGGTGTCGTAGCCACACGGTCGCCCGAAACGTTTCAAAAATTCTCTGCCCTCTTTCGAGGTTCCTGCTTGGCTCTTGCGTCCACGGACGACCTGCGCGGCGTGACGCTTTCCGGTGTGGCAAAAAACGTCTATGCCACGGCCATTGGCGTGGTCCAAGGCCTTGGATGGGGAGGAAACATGACCGGCTGGATCGGCGCCCAATCCTCCTTTGAATTGATCGAAATCGTGGAACGACTCGGCGGCCGCAAGGAAACCGCCCGTGGTCCGGCAGGACTAGGCGATTTTTTTGCTACTGCTTTCAGCCCTTATTCCAACAATCGCCAGGCAGGTGTTGCGTGGGCTCAAACTGGCCTATGCAATCAAAAAAGCGAAGGAGTGATCTCTTTCACTTTCCTCTCTTCCCTGCTCGAAGAGGCGGCCGATTCCCTCCCTGTCTTCTACGCCATGAAACGCATCCTGATCGGATGCGAACCGATGAAAAAAGTGTTTCAAGAACTGTTGTATGGGAAAAAGGAAACCTTATGAAAAAACCCGGGCAAAAAATTCTGGTCCTTGACGCGGGAACAACCGGGGTCAAAGCATTTGTTTTTGACGAAACCCTTTCGGTTCAGGTCAAGGCATACCAATCAATCGGTATAGACCGCCCCAAAAATGGATGGGTCGAACAAAATCCGCAAGAGATCCTTTCCGCCTGTTGCCGGGTGCTAAAAAAAGTCGTCCGATCCGCAAAACTTTCTGCCTCGGACATCGCAGGTCTTGGTATGACCAACCAGCGGGAAACCGTGGTCGCTTGGGATCGGAAAACAGGAAGGTCTGTTGGGCCAGCTCTTGTCTGGCAAGACAGGCGTACGGCGAAATTTTGTCGCACCCTTGTGCGCAAGCACGGAGACTGGATCCGGCGTAAAACAGGATTACCGCCGGACCCATACTTCTCTGCCTCTAAAATACGATGGATTCTCCTCTCTCTTCCCAAGGCTCAAAAACTTCTGAAAGAAAAACGCCTGATTTTTGGAACCATAGATAGCTGGCTCCTCTTTCACCTGTGCAAAGAACACCAGCACCTTACCGATGAGACAAATGCCTCGCGCACCTTACTCTGTGATTTGCACAAACATGCCTGGGATCCAAAACTTTTGGAACTCTTCGGGGTGCCAGCGGAAACCCTTCCAGAAATCCGTCCATCCTCTTCCTTATTCGGAACCATGGATGCCTCACTTTTCGGTTTCTCCGTTCCCGTCCTTGCTGTCTGTGGCGATCAACAAGCAAGTTTCGTGGCCGCCGCGCGCCATCCGACTGTTCAAAATTCCTCTCACGTCACAAAAGTTACGTACGGCACAGGCGCCTTTCTGGTTCAGGGCCTGGGAAAAATTTTCAAAATAGCAGATCCATTTTTTACAACGCTCGTCCCTCCGGAAAGCGGATCCCGCTACGCCCTCGAAGCAAAAGTCGGGGTTTGCGGCGCCCGCGTGGAACCGTATTTAAAAAATCCCATGCGCCTGCGCCAGGTCCTGCGTTCCATTGCACGAGATGTTCATCGATCCCTTCCCCTTCTTCCCTCTCCTCCACGCTTTCTCATTATCGACGGCGGTGTCACCCGCGACGGCCTTCTGGCTGAAATTCAATCGGAAATTTCAAGCCTTCCCGTGATTTCCCAAACTATTTTTGACGGAACCGCGCTTGGGACAGCGATGCTTGTTCAAGAGGCCTGGAAAAAACTCAATTAGAACTTTCTCCTTTGGCGCATAACTTCGTCGAAATCTCCGTTTTTTGATTCGCTGTACCAACAAGTACAGCTCACAAAAAGCCTCGATTTCTCCTCGTTCTGCATCCAAAGGAGAAAGTTCTACCAATCTATGAAAAAAAATGCAAAGGACCTTTTTGAACTCCGCGAGCGCCTTGCTGCACTCGAGCATGAACAATGGCTGACCTGGAGCCGGGCGCTGGCACAGGAATGTTCCCTCCCTAGGGAAATCTTGGAACGATGGTGGAAACAATGGAAAACGTATGAAGAACTCCCCGAGGATCAAAAAGAAACCGACCGATTTTGGGCGGACCAGGTGCTTTCGCTCCTCTCAAAATCTTCTTCCCTCTGATCCCTCTGGTCGCTTCCCGGGTTTTACCATGACACGTCCCTCTTTCCATCCCCAGGGGTTTGCCCACGTCGTTTCATCATCTCCTTTCCGAGAAATTTCCGCTCTTCTTAATTCTTCGTCAAGATCCCTACCCCCCTCCAGATAACCCTGTTCTTTCAATTCTTTCGACGTAAAACGTAATTCTGCACCCGTGACTTCACGAGCCTGTTCTATACGTTTCTCCAACTCAAGGGTCTCTGCCGAAGCCGGTTGTCTTGTTTCTTTTTTTAACGCTTGCCATAAAGAATGCAAACCATCTTCGTATTGGACGAGAAGATCTCTTCCTTTTTTGAGAAGATCGAGAAGTTCCCTCTCTTTTTGTGGATTCCTCTGAAACTCCAACTGACTGTTTGCTTCATGGATGACATCCGCCATTTGCGCTACATCCGCTAGAAGTGGCTCCGCTTTTGTTCTGTCTGTTGTTTGGACAACAACCCCTTTCTCTTTTGCTTCTTGAAGAATCCTTTGAAAACGGGAAACGATTTCTTCGTGGGTGGAAGTCGACATAAAAAAGTTTTTACTATTTTACGTCTTTTTTTGGATTTCGTCAAATAAAAGAACGTGTTAAACTGAAGAGACCTCTTTTTTGTATGCCTCAACGTTTTCTTCCCAGTATTGCGGTCCTCTTCTTTCTCTGTTTCGTTGTCCCTTTTGTTGCCGAAGCTGCCGGGTGGGCTTCTGTTTCTTCTCCAACAAATAAAGCACTCTATGACTTCGGTTTTTCCGGAAGTTCAACGGGTTATGCCGTTGGCGCGGAAGGGACCGTTCTCAAAACAACAGATGGAGGCAAAACTTGGAAAAAACCCTCTGGCGAACCGGGTTCGGGGGACTTCTTTGCTGTTTCCCTCCTTGATTCAAAAACCGTCCTGGCTGCTGGACAAAAAGGGATACTTATCAAAACAACCGACGGGGGGTCAACCTGGCAGAGACTCGAAACGGGAACGGAAAAAAATCTCTACGACCTTCGTATGATTACTTCCTCCACCGGCTTTGTGGTCGGGGAAGGTGGGCTCATCCTTAAAACAACAGACGGCGGTAAAACGTGGAAACAAAAACCATCCGGCACAAGTGCAGACCTTTTGGACGTAAGCGTCCCCGGATCCAACACGTCCGCGGCATGGATTGCTGGAGCGAACGGCATCCTTTTAAAAACAGCGGACGGGGGGTCAACGTGGAGCATGCTTCCTTCCGGAACGGCCCAGGATATTCCATCCTTGCAAATGATTTCACAAAGCGAAGGCTGGGCCGGAGTTTCAGACGGTACACTTCTCAAAACATCCGATGGCGGAAAAACATGGAAATCCATCCGAATCCTGGACTGGAAAGCGTCCGATTTAACAGACCTCGCTTTCCTCTCCTTTGGGAACGGCCTGGTTTCTGGGAGCGACGGGACTCTGTTTGAGACAACAGACAGCGGTGCCACATGGCTGCAATCGTCCTTGCCGGGATCTTCCATCCTTCAGATCCTCTCCTTTCGAAGTTCTGATACGCGTTTTGGGGCCGGCGAGGGAGGAACAATTATTCGTTATGATGCCCATCCGCCTTCAGCTCCATCCCATGTTCGTTTGGACGATAAGGGGACTGTCACGAATGACCCGACCCCAACAATCCAGTGGGACGAGGCCTCGGATGACGAAACGTCCGTTGCTTCTTATCAAGTTCGCTTTGACAACGGTTCTTATCGCAGCGCCGGATCAAGCCTTATTTTCATTCCGAACGAACCTCTCAAACCCGGCGATCATGTGGTCGGCGTCCGTGCCATAGATGCTGGCGGCAATGCTGGATCCGAAACAAAACTGTCCTTCACCGTTACCGGCTCCGCCCTTCCCGTCGTAGGTCTGATTTCCCCGACTTCTGCGATTATTGGATCATCCATCACCCTTTCAGCCGAAGTTTGGGATGACCAGGACGTCCTTAACTGTACCTTGTATGTAGACGACGTCCGCAAACAATCCATGACCGTTTCCAATGGATATGCCAGCACCTCCTTCTCCTTCCCAAACGTCGGGACATTTCCCGTTCATGCCTCTTGTGTGGACAGTGAAGGAAACAGGGTAGACGGCCTTGATGCTCCTGTAACCATTTTACCTGTTTCCAGCGACGTTCGACCTGCAGATCTGGTTAAAATCGGGTGTGGAGCAGGCGCAACTGCGGATGATCCGTGCAAAGCCGTCTATTACTACGGTGCAGATGGAAAACGCCATGCCTTTCCCAATGAACGAATTTTTAAAACGTGGTTTGCTGATTTCAAAAAAGTCGTTTCGGTTTCTAAAGAGGTCATGGCTTCCCTTCCGCTCGGTCCCAACGTCACCTATCGTCCTGGAAAAAAATTAGTGAAATTTCCAAGCGACCCCACGGTCTATGCCGTGTCGCGCGGCGGAGTCCTGCGCGCCATTGCGAATGAAGAAATCGCCGCGGCTCTCTATGGCCCTGCCTGGGCAGCCGAAGTAGATGACCTGCCGGAGGCGTTCTTTGGCAACTACCGTCTAGGCCCTTCCGTTGACAGTAGCCGAAATTACGACAAATCAACGGTACTGCGGCAGACGGAAAAAATCGATCAAAATTGGTAAAAAAAAGCCGCATTCTGATGAATACAGCTCGGTTGAGACAACATTTTTGTAACCGCCCTCATGAGACGAGGGCGAGAAATTCGTCTCCAGAAAGTTCCCCTTTCTCTAGGAGAGCTCTTGCAACTTTTTCTATTTCCTCTTTTTTTCCTTCAAGACTTTTCCTACAAACCATTTCTGCTTCTTGCAAGACCTCCTTCATTTCCTCCTCAAGTTTTTCTAAAGTCCCCTGAGAAATGGAATCCTCGTCGTCTATACTGATCAGACCAAGCGTCTTCGAGACTCCATGGGACCAAAAAAGTTCTCTCAATATCCGAGTAGCATTTTGAAGGTCGTTTCCCCCGCCAAAAGAACATGCTTCGAAAAACAGACCCTCAGCTACCCGGCCCCCAAACATCTGCTGCAGAAACTTCAATCTTTGGGCATAAGAGCCAAAGACATCTTCTCCCTCTCCTTGCCCAAATCGGGTCTCTCCCATTTGGATTTCACATTGCGTCCCATCAATGGAGTACGACTCCCCACATTTCACCCCTTCGACTGTCGATCCATTGATACGACCCATAACGGCGTGTCCCGCCTCGTGAATAGCCGCCCGCCACCGTTCCTCTTTGGTGAGAACCATCTTTTTCTTTCTCTTTTTCCAAAGAATTTCCACGGCCCTCAAAAAGAGAAAAGCGATGATGGCGCGAGACCAAACAGATCCCTCATCAAGAACGGAGAGAACCGCGAAGCCAAAAAGAAAGACATTCGAGCCCCCAAATTCCTTTCCCCCCTCTTTGAATACCAACCAAATCTTTTTTCCTCTCATCACCTGTCACTCCTTTTCAATGGGAAATCTTCATTCAAAAGACCATCTCAGATATCCTTCTTCGTTTTTTCCTTTTTGTCAAGGATGCAGCCCCTTCCTCAAATCCTTTTTTAAAACAAAAAATCACCCCACAAAGATTGTTCGACTCTGCAAATTATTGGCTTATCCATTTCCCGTACTGCCTCACCAAAAGCTCGGAGGCTCGCAAAGGTTCGGCCATCACTTCTTTTACAATTTTCTCCATCCGCGAGCTTTGGGACCCCTTAACAAGGATGACGTCTCCCTGTTTGATAAACGGATCCAACCAACGGCCGGCGTCTTCAACATCCAAAAACTCTTTTATAACGTCCGGATCCATTCCGGCTTCCCTGGCCCCTTCGGAAATTCCTTTTGCTTTCTCACCCACGCAAGCAAGGACATCAGCAGCGTCTGCAACCAGAAGACCGATTTGACGATGTTCCTGCTCACGGTACTGTCCCAGCTCTGCCATGTCGCCCAAGACAGCGATGCGACGACGAGATTCGACGGGATGAAACTCGCGCAGAACCCTAAGCGCGGCAGCAACCGAAGCCGGAGCCGCATTATAGGAATCGTCCAAAATGAGCGTCCCTTTAATGCCGGGAATCGGACGCAAACGTCCGGGCGGGACCTGATAATTTTTCAGTGTTTCAGCCATCTCTCCAACGGTCAATCCGAAATGTTCCCCAACCGCGACAGCCGCAAGAGCTGCTGTTGCTTGCTGTCTTCCCAGCACATTCGGAAGGAAAATAGCAGCTTCCCCGGTCTTTCCACGGACAGGGAAGGTAAGGGAACAAAATGTCTCGCCTGGATCAAACGAAAAATCCTCGCGCGTGGAAAGCGTTGGCGGTCCGGCTTGCACGTCTGCGGAAGAGAAACCATAACGGATGACCGACACACGCGTTTTTGAAGCGAAAGCAGACACTTGTTCGTCATCAGCATTCAAAACAGCCAGACCATCTTCCGGCAACCGCTCGACGAGAATTGCCTTTTCCTCCGCCAGCTTTTCGATGTTTTCAAAATACTCCGCATGAACGGGAGAGAGCGCGGTGACCACACCGACTTCGGGCGGAACAATGTCACACAAAGCAGCAATATCTCCAGGGCGATCTGCACCAAATTCGAGCACAAGGACATTGGGCGGATCCTTTTCCCGATGGAGGAGGACGGAAAGCCATCCTAAAATGGAACGACCCGGGCTTTTGAGTCCTAGGATCGCAAGCGGAACGCCGAATTCGTTATTGTAATTCTCCGGGGCAGTTCGCACCTTAAATCGTCCGGAAAGGACGAGAGCAATCGCCATCCGAGTCGACGTCTTCCCCACCGATCCAGTCACGGCCACCACGCGCGGCTTGTGTTTGGCAAGAAACCGTTTGGCCTTGTGGCGAAGGAGAGATTGGATGAGACGTTTCATAAAAAATGTGGAGGAGATAAAATCGTCGGCTATTTAATTCATTTCAACAAGGATGAGAGATCCTTCGTCGTAACAGAAAATCGCACTCCTCAGGATGACAATACCATTTTACTTTGCAAGTTTGTTCTATTTGAGGTCTCTCTTGGGTGGAATTTCTAAATAACGTACCAAAAAATCCGCAATCTCGCCAAAGACTGGTGCGGCTGTTGATTCAGCCCAGGTCACGCCCTTTGGGTTGTCAATACGCACAATCATGGCAAAACGCGGATCGTCCACAGGGCCAAAGCCAGCAAAAGAACCAATCGTGGCATCTGCATCATAACCCGAACGATCCTTGCTTGCCACCTGCGCCGTCCCGGTTTTTCCGCCAATATAGTAACCCGAAACAGCCGCCTGCTTTCCATGACCGTTCTCGACAACGGAAATAAGCATGGCCCCTAGCAAATTTGCCGTCTTTGGGCGAATAACCTGCCGCACCTCCTTGACAGCAGAACGGTCCATGCGACCGTCCGCATACCTCACCTCGTCCACGATCCTAGGCTGGAGCAACAGGCCACCATTGGCAATGGCAGCATAGGCCATAACGATCTGAAGAGGTGTAACCGTGATGCCCTGACCGAACGAAGCTGTTGCAGGATAAATCTCCGTTTTTACGTTCTCCAAGGAGGCAATGTCCCCCGAGGATTCGGCTCCGAGCTCCACACCCGTCCGTTCTCCGAATCCGAAAGAATGGATGTAGGTGGCGAACGTCTCCAGCCCCGTGTGCCGAAGGGCAAAAATCACGCCGGTATTAATCGAATCCTCAAGAACCTGGGTCATGTCAACGACCCCGTACTTTTTATTTTCTGCGTTGGCCAAGGGTGCGGGCCATCCCGTTACTATAACGGATCCCGTGTCTTCAAACGTCGTCGTTGGCTCCACAGCCCCCGTGTCTAAAGCCGCTGCCATCGTAAACGGCTTAAAGACAGAGCCGGGCTCATAAGCGTCAAAAACTGCTGGATTGTTGAACACGGAAGCATTTTCCACTTCATTGTATCGATTCGGATCAAAATCCGGAACGCTGCACATAGCGAGGATTCTTCCTGTTTTCGGCTCGACGATAATAACAGAACCGCTGTCTGCTTCGTGCTTGGAAACCGCTTCCTGAAGCTTCGTGCAGGCGACATACTGAATGGGCAGATCCAGCGTCAACACCAGATCCGCCCCATCGACAGCGGGAACAAAAGCATGATTTCCCACGGCAATCAGACGGCCGCCGATATCGCGTTCCGAATGGAGAAATCCAGGCGTCCCAGTCAGAATTTTGTTAAACGCTCCTTCGATGCCGTATTTCCCTGCTAACGTTCCATCTTCGTCCGCCCCCACAAAACCCAAGACATGACCACTTGTGTTTGGTTCCGGATAGAAGCGAACAGATTCCCAGGCATAAGCGATACCCTTTTCCCCTGGCTCCAAAATTTTCTGCAATTGTTCCTCTGTGACCCGATGGGCCACGGGCTCATACGGATCTTCCTTGTGGGAAAACCTGACAGAAAGCGCGGCAATTTTTTCCTCACCAAGACCCAAAATCTCTCCAATCCGTTTTGCGGTGGACGCCGGATCGGACAGAAGTCTCGGATCGGCATAGACGAAAGCCCGTTGTTCGTTGGCTGCCAAAGCTACCAACCGACCCTCTTTGCCGTCGTGGACAAAAATACGGCCGCGTTTCGGAAAAAATTCCTGAAACAGGCTGTGTTGATCCGAAGCAAGAGCCTGATAAAAATCCGCATCGAAAATTTGGAGGACAAAAAGTCGTGCCGCAATAGCAACGGAGAGAAAAACCAGCGTTCCAAACAGAACACGTGGCCGCCAAGCTGCCGGCGGACGTCGCTGTCCGGAAGACCGGTTTTTCCGCGTCATAACCGATCAGGTATTTTTTATTCCTCAACGAGCGTCAAATCTTCCTCCAAAAGCACGGAACCGGCATAGGCGTTTTCTTCGTTCGTACTCTCATTTTCGAGCAAACGGATAACCCTTCCCTCCTCGTCTTCAAAATCTCTAAAATGAAATTGATTTCCCTCCTCACCAGAGACGATCTCTTCCACGGAAGTCATTTCTCCATGGTCCTCATAGGAAAGCTCATAGCTATCATTAAAATAGCTCACAATGTCTTCCTCCTCCTCCACTTCCCCTTCCGCTGGCGTAAAAATCATGATTTCGTCCGTCTGGGGGTTCACAGAAAGAAAAGCCCCCTCATCGCCGAAAAGCCAGTAGACGCGGTCGCCGCCATCAAGGGTAATCTCGGCCTTACCGCGGTAATCGAATGGATCGTTGCGAGCAAGAAGGGTGTTCCCTGGCTCAAGGTTGGAAAGAAGTTCCTCGGTCGTCATAGGGTGGGCACATTATTCCTTTTCAAAAAAGACTTTTCCTTCTAACTCCTCCGGCAAATAGGACGGCTGGGTCTTTCCTTTTTCCTCCGGAGGATACACAGAATCCCTTCCATAGCCAAGCTCCTTCATCAGTCCGGTCGGAGCATTGCGCAGATGGAGCGGAACCGGATAGGCGGGACGGTTTTGGATTGTTTCCCTTACCTTTTCGTAAGCACGATAAAGATCGATAGATTTCGGTGCCTGGGAAAGATACGCCACAGCCTGGGAAAGGTTGACCGAACACTCTGGCATTCCCACCGCATGCGCGGCCTGGAAAGCTGCCACAGCTTGAACAAGAGCGCCAGGATCCGCAAGGCCAACGTCTTCAGAAGCGAATCGGATCAGCCGTCGCGCAATATACAACGGATCTTCCCCGGCTTCAAGCATGCGTCCGAGCCAGTAAAGAGCCGCGTCCGCATCGCTGCCCCGCATGGACTTATGGAGGGCGGAAATAATGTTGTAATGTTCCTCCCCGGCACGGTCATAAAGCAGATGGGATTTTTGCAAAGACTGCCGTACAAGTGTGGTAGTAAGGCGAATCGTCCCACTCTTTTCCACGGGCGCCGTATCAACCGCGATCTCAAGCGCGTTAAGGGCCGCGCGGGCATCGCCATCCGCAAGCGTAGACAGAAGAGAAAGGGCTTCCTCTTCTGCTTCAACGGATCGGCTACCGAATCCTCTCTCTGAATCCTCCAGGGCGCGTTGCAAGACGACCCAGAGGTCTTTCGGAGACAGCTTGTTTAAAACGAATACGCGAGAACGCGACAAAAGAGCCGCATTCACCTCAAACGACGGATTCTCGGTCGTGGCTCCGATGAGCGCAATCGTCCCATCTTCCACGTGTGGCAAAAAAACGTCCTGTTGTGCCTTGTTGAACCGATGAATTTCATCAACAAAAACGATGGTACGGACTCCGTGCAATTCCAACTGTTCTTTCGCTTCCCGAACAATGACTCGCACCTCAGGCACGCCGGCTGTGACCGCGGACAACGCGATAAATCGTGCAGAGGTCTCGTGGGCAATAATGCGCGCAAGCGTCGTCTTCCCTGTTCCTGGGGGGCCCCACAAAATCATCGACGGAATCCGATCCTGCGAAAGGGCGCGCCGAAGCACGCCTCCTTCTCCCAGGAGTTTCTCCTGCCCCACACATTCCGCAAGCGAACGCGGCCGCATGCGATCCGCCAGCGGCGCCCCCTTCCGGCGCTCGTTTTCTCCACGAACGGAAAATAAGTTGGACATAAAAAGAGGGAGGAGGAAAGGGAAGAAAAATGGAAAATAACTCGTCATTGCGAGGAGTGCGTTCTTTTGTACGACGAAGCAATCTCTCGTTAACTCATTTCCCGTGAGATTGCTTCGCTTCGTCCCGTCTTCCCACAGAACCGGGGCGGGACTCCGCTCGCAATGACGAGAGAGAGATTACAAAGAGTTCTCATCAACCTCCTCTACTCGCACCTCCGTCCCCACGCTTACTCCATGCGCCTCCGCTGTTCCTGCTGGGACTTCCAAAATGGTATCCGCTTCCTCTGAAGGATAAAACGACGGGATTTTTTTTCCAACCTCTGGCACAGGAGCGTTATAAACGGCATAGACGACCGTCCCATGACGTATCCAGAGCGCATCAATGGGAAACCGCATGCCTTTCATCCAGATAGCCAACTTCCCGGGCTCTTCCAAAAAAAACAACATGCCTTCCTCTGGCTTCAACGCTTCACGTCCGGACAATCCTTGTGCCTGTGCTTCTGGCGTGCGAACAACCTCCGCCTTCACGTCAAAACCGTCCGGAAAAATAACAGAGGTAGTTTCCTTCTGAAGCACGGCTGTTTCAGCTTCGGGTTTCACAATCCAAGAACGAATTTGAAGGATAAGAAAGACGACAAAAAGGGGAATCAGGATGTAAGGAAAAAGTTGGGGCTTTTTCATATAAATTGTCATTCTGAGGAAGCTTGTTTTTTGTAGCGACCGAAGAACCTCTGTAAGAAAATGAACTGAAATCAGAACAAAAAGAGATCCTTCGTCGCACAGAAAATGGGAAGCTTCTCAGGATGACAATTATTCTAGTCCAAATCATCGCCATCGTGACACATTTCTCTGAAAACGAAAACGAGGCGGTGAAGGCCGCCTCGGAGGGAGCAGACGAATGAATGTGGAATTGGCAGGGAGGGGGCGGATTCAGGGATTCCGAATTTCCCGGACGATCTGCACCACCTTCCCCTCGACCTCGAGCTCGACCCCCTCGCACTCGCCGAGAGGAATGATCTCCTTCCCGGTCAGTGACAAAACAAGCATTTCGGTCGTAGGCGAGTGCCCGATGAAGAGGACTGAACCCTCTTCTTCAACAAACCCCCTGATCTCCCAGAAGGTCAAGGATAACCTCAGCGAGGTGACCGAAAAAAATCCGGGATTCGAAGAGCGAAGATCCGCCAACTCTTTGGACCCCCCGGCTTTCTCCACAGCGCACTTCCACTCATACGGCGTTGCCCCCCATAGATCCATGATTTTTAACGTCTGAACAACCCATTCAGCTCCAACAGCCAAAGCCGCGAGGGTCTGTATGGTTCTGAAGGCTTCACTTACCACATACAGATCAAACCCCCCAACTCCCCCAAACATCATGTCTTGACCCGATTCTCTTGCCCGCTTCATCCCAGCCCAGGAGAGCATCTCTTTTTGGTTCCCCTGACCCTTCTCGCCGTGTCTCAGCAAAATAACCCTCTTCATGTCCACCTCCTAATTGAATGTACGGACTCACAAAAAACTAAGGCAGACCTTGCCATAAAAGGACGTATTTGTCACGTCCTCTGTCGTGCTTTTCCAACAACGCCCTACCTTTCCATTTCCTTTTCCGGCACTTCTGCTGTTTCCCAAAGTCGGTCGAAGATATGACCCAAAACGTCATACACGTCTTTTGACTCAAGGACGGCCGCATACACATGCCCCACGCGAGCACCCACGAAAGCCACTTTTTCATCAAACAAATAAATGAGGATCGGGAGATCCGCGGGAATGGAAAGATACCGATAGTCGCGGAGAAATTTTTTCCCTCTTCCGATAAAAATATCGTCCATTTCTCTATCAAGCTGCTTGCGCCCTTCCGGCCTAAGGGATCGATGGTCTACGCCGCGGGCTATACGCCGCTCTGACCAGTCTTTCAAAAAATCCAATCCCAACAAAAGAAGGAATTCCCTGTCATAAAAAGCCCCGATGTGCCGATAAAATTTTGAGGAGCTCTCAAGCACTTCCTCAAGGACCGTGCGGACTCCGGCAATGTCCGTATAAAAACGAAACTGCGGTTTGGACGGATGCCCGGCTGCATACAGAGAAAGCAGAAGCGGAAGCACGGCTTCGATCTCCTTTTCGCGCTGCTTAAAAATCGAAAGGATCACGTTCGGGTTTGCGACCGCATACTCACGCGTTCCTTTGACAACGGAGACGTGGACAAGCCCGCGCTCTGCCAGCTTTTCCAGGTGCTGATAAACCACGGTGCGATGAATGTTTGCGGTTTTTGCAATTTCCTGGGCCTTTCCCTTTCCCAACTTCAAGCAAGCCGCATAGACCTTGCTTTGTTCAGGATCCAACCCGAGATACCCCAACGTTTCCAGGCTCATTTTATTCATAGTGTTGTGTTGAACGGACAACGGTTCTATTGTTTCGAAAGTTGAATTTGTTTATAGTTGATCAAATTCTATCTCATCTGAACTTCTTTTTCTATGACAGGCGAACGTTCAACTCCTCCCGAAACCATTTCTGCAAGAGAAACGGAACAAGCCCCCCAACCAACGATTCGGTTGGAATTTTTTAGGCACAGCATTAAGGCAGATAAAAAGGAAGGTGAAACAGACTACGACATTCTTCTGACTCCGGAAGGAAGGGTGGCTGCGCAGGCAACTGGTGCAAACAAAAATCCTCAACCGGAAGTTGCGGTAGCATACGGATCACGGCGAAATCGGGCGCTCGAAACTGCCCACCATCAGATGTTTGCCAGCACGGAAGAAATTCCGCCTGAAATGGCCTTATCCGAGATTGAAAAAACTGTTGAAAAATATCTTGAAGAGCAAGGACTGAGGGGACAGAAAAAAGGTGGAAAAAGAAAAGCGCTGGATTTTTCTTTTGACGGATCCCCGGCCTTTAAAAAAGAAGGCTATGATCGATTTCTGAAATCGAAAGACTGCATGAACTTTCTACGTAATGATAGCGACCATATTATCCGTGAGAACCAAGATCACGAATCCACTTCTTATTCCCGGGCAGCCGGAAATGTCGCTGATCTCGTTTACGGATATCTGCGAGCCCTGGAAAACTGGGAACGTATTGCGAAAAAGGAGCCTAAAAAATACGAAAAATTTCATAATGAACTTCAGCGTTTTATGGGATCGCATCAAACCGTCACGGAATGCTTTCTCATGAAGGCGATTGAGAAGGCAGAAGAGGCCAAAGCCGAACGCGAAGGACACAATCCAAAAGAAGCAGCCGAGAAGGCTATTCATGAATTCATTGCTTCCCTTCCTTCGACCAACGGCTTTGATGTTAATCAAGGATTTTCGGTCGTTCTCGGAAAAAATAAAACCGGCACGGAAGAAATCCGCGTTCGATTCAATGATAACCAATGGAACCTAACCAAAGAACAGCTGTTGGAAATCATCAAAGAAAAAGACGACTTGGAACGGGAGGTACGAGTCTAAGATCTCCCCTTCTCCCCTTCCATTATGCCATTCACCCGCCCCTTTTCCGACCTCTCCAAAAACGATACGCACCTAGCCGGAGGCAAAGGAGCATCACTTGGAGAGATGACCCAGGCAGGAATTCCTGTTCCTCCAGGGTTTGTTGTGCTGGCTCCCTCCTTTGACCAATTCCTACGCGAGACGAATCTGGTTCAAGAAATCGAAGCCCAGCTCGATCAGGTTAACTACGAAGACGTGGCCTCGGTGGAGCGGGCCTCGCGCGTCATCCATGACCTTATCCATGACGCCCGGTTCCCACGCGACATTGAGGAAGAGGTCCTCACCTCCTTCCGAGAGCTCAATGCAAAATTCGTTGCCGTGCGTTCCTCTGCCACGGCCGAAGATTCCTCCACAGCTAGCTGGGCCGGGGAGCTCGAAAGCTACCTCAACACGACCGAAAAAACCCTGCTGGGCAATGTCAAAAAATGCTGGGCATCTCTGTTTACCCCAAGGGCCATTGTCTATCGCAATGAAAAAGGCATGCGGAAGAGTCATGTCTCCGTGGCCGTGGTTATCCAAAAAATGGTGAACTCTGAAATTTCCGGCATCTGCTTTACCGTACATCCCGTTACGAAAGATCCGAATCAAATGATCATCGAATCCTGTTGGGGCTTGGGCGAGTACATTGTCGGTGGTGTGGTCACGCCCGACTCCTATGTCCTGGACAAGCGGGATGGGACGCTTCTGGATGTCAACGTCAGCGAGCAGGAGATCATGCTTGCCCGCCGGAGTCCAAGAGAGGACGCAGGCGGGCTGATTCGCAAAGAAGACGGAGGCAATGAACAGGTGCGGGTTCCGCAAGACAAACGAACTCGCCAAAAAATCGATGGGGGACAGATCCGCAAACTCGCGGACATCTGCCAAGGAATCGAAAAACACTACGGCTTCCCCTGCGACATCGAATGGGCCCAGGAGGCTGGGGTATTCTTTATCACGCAGTCAAGGCCAGTGACGACACTCTAGTCTACTGAAGGCCAAACAGAACAAAACCAAATCTTCTTCCCTATGAAATCTCCTCCCTCAGAAAATCAACCTCTCGTTCCCTTCGTAAAAATCATCACCCGTGAGGCTCCTCTTATCGGCGTGGAAAGCTGGTATGAAGGAATCACAAATGAAACGGAGTGTTTCTTTGGATTCCCTTTTCCAGAAAACCTCTTTCTGTTTACGAAAGGGACGGTAGAGTGCTATCGGGATTCTAAACGCATGGAGGAAATTCCTTTTGGTCTTGCGAAATGGATCGAAGGAAATGAAGCAAGACTTCCGGAAACTTATGAAAGACAAAAAGCAGCGTTGGAAACACGTGCCGACATCCGACAGTGGCCGTTGGCAACGACCCAAGAGGCCTTGGATGCCCTTCGTCGAATGGAGGCTTCGTTTGTCCAAGGCTTCCCAGGCATTGTAACAACCTACCTTCTTCCCCTGTGGCAGGAAACAACCCATCTTTTCAGCGAAAACGTTTTTAATCAATGTCGAAAATGGCGGACGGAGACCGACCCGTTCTTTGATCGTTCCATAGAAACGATCCTCCATATCATCCATCGCTTATTTGAGCTGCAAGGATGGGACGACGTTTACACAAGATACGTCAGTCATTCCGAACTCCTTGAGTCCCTTCAGAGTGGAAAGTTAAACAAAAATGACCTGGAAAAACGGCGTGCGATACCGTTCGCTTATATCGACGGACAATTGATTTTTGAAAATGATTTGGGGAAAGAGCTTTCAAAAAGGAGCTACATCCTTCCGCAGGATCAAACCGCTGTTAGCCAGCCTGGAGAAATAAAAGGAAATCCCGCAAACGTGGGAATGGCAAAGGGGAAAGTGAAGATCGTTTTTAATCGGGAAGAACTTGGAAAAGTTGAACAAGGGGACATTCTTGTCGCTCCCATGACAACGCCGTGGTATCTCCCCGCCATCAAAAAAGCGGTCGCAATCATTACAGACGAAGGCGGAATTACGTGTCATGCCGCGATCGTGTCTCGCGAGCTTGGAGTCCCTTGCATCATCGGAACAAAAATCGCGACGAAGGTTCTGAAGGATGGGGATTTCGTCGAAGTAAACGCACATAAAGGAGTTGTTCGCCGACTATCTTAGTCTATGGAAAATAAACTGCTCCCCGCTGCCCATGATTTCCATTCGCCGCTCATGCGAAATGAAATTTGGATCCAATCCGGTTTCCTCTGGCCGGAGCTTTTTGATCTTCCCAATCCGGGTTATGCGATTGAATCACACGAGGACACGATCGCCTATCTGCTGGACATGGATCTCTGGAATAAAGATCGCGCAATCCTCCAAAAACGGATCGAACAAAATCCGGAAGAACTCGACCGTCTCATCGAATGTTCAGAACAATGGGGACAGGAGATGAATCGTTTCACATCCCAAGCCCGCTCCGCAAATCTTTCCTCATGGAGCGGAACCGACCTTTGGAATTTCTATGAACGATTTGCCAACCTCCAAGCGCGTCAATACGCCGTCGGCATTCTCCTTCCTCTGCTTGAAGTCGGCGGTGTTTCGTTTCTCGAATCTTTTTTGAAAACTTTTCTCGCTTCTCGCCTTTCGCCGGAAGAAGCCGCAAGGGCTTTTGCGGTCTTTACAACGCCATTGAAAAACTCTTTTGCCTTAGACCAGGAAGATGCCCTCCTCGAACTTGCTCCGCGTTGTTTTTCAAACAAGGCCTGCCGCGACGTGCTAGAAAACCATCTACCCAACGAGATTCCTTCCCTGCTCCAACAATCCGCTCCGGAAATTTCTGAAGCGCTTCGGGGACATGCGGAAAAATTTGGATGGGTCTACTACGTCTACGCCGGTCCGGCGTTTGGTGAAATGCAATTTGTAGAGTTCCTTCAAGACCTCCTCCATAAAAGGATCCAACCGGAAGGAGAGACTCAACGGAAAAAAGAGGAACGATGCCGATTAGCCGAAGAACGCAAAAAATATCTTGAACAGCTCCGGCCGGACGAATCGACCAAACGGCTTCTTCTTCTTGTAAACGAATACGTCTGGGCCAAGCCGCGGCGCAAGGATTACCAATCCCATTCCTATTTCCACATGGAATCCTTTTTCCGCGAGTTCAGCCGACGATTCGATGTCTCTCTTAAACACGCACGTTCCGCAACTCAAAAACAGATTCGGGAAGCGCTTCTGGAAGGAAAAATTGACCCATCTGTCCTTGATCGTCAGTACAAACACCACCTCGTTTCCATGGACGAGAGGGAAACGATCGTCATCTCTGGAAATGAGGCCAAACAATTTTCCACCCTCCATGTCCTGCAATCAGCATCCGAAGAGATGGCCTCCGTTTCCGAACTTTCCGGCTCCACGGCCTTTCCGGGAACAGCGACGGGGAGCGTCCGCCTTATCAACAGGCCGGAGGACATGCAAAAAATGCAGCCTGGAGACATTCTTGTCTCCGTGGCAACGACTCCGAGTATTGTGACTGCCATGAAAAAAGCTGCTGCTATTGTCACGGACGAAGGAGGCCTTACCTGTCACGCCTCCATTGTCAGTCGCGAACTCCACATCCCGTGCGTCGTCGGAACCAAAATCGCCACCAAAGTTCTGCATGACGGCGATCTGGTCGAAGTCAATGCGGACAAGGGAGTAGTGAAAAAAATCGGATAAAAATTTTCCCTTCAATCTTCAATCCGTCTAAACCTTTTTCTCCTCTTTACCCGCCGTAGTCCGTCTGAGGCGGACGAAGGCGGGTCTCCATCCACTTCAACCTCCTCCAAAAACACCCCCACAGGCCTCACCCAGAGTGCTCCGGCCTCTTCTCCGTCAATCCGCTGATAAACAACAAATTCCTCCAACGTTTCACTGTGGTGTCCCACGCCGATCACGCGATAGTGGTGGCCTTTATAGTGCTCGTAAAGGCCTGGCCGTACGGATTCGGCCAAAATGGAAAAAGATGGAACTTCCTCATCCATAAGAGGACTCAAATCACCTGCCCCCCGAAATTCTGCAAAATCGCAGCTACCGCCCCATCCGCGGACGTTTTTCGAGTTTCGGATGCGTCAGGATCGTGAACAGCCCGCACACGCACGGACGCACCCAGCACGTCTTGAAGAATCTTTTCCACTAAATCCCGATTCTTCGCGCGATTCAACGTCTCCGCATGCAACGAATAAGCAAAACGAATTTCCACCGTATTCCCTTCGACGGTTCCCAGCTCCCCGCTCTGGAGAATGAGCGGCAGGGACGCATTACATTCCTGCACCTTGGCAAATACCTGGGGCCACTTGCGCATAACGTCTTGAAGATCAAGAACGGGGATATCACCAAGGGCCACATCTTTGATCGGAGGAGAATCAGAAGAAGGAGAGATAGCCCCGACTTCTCCATGTCCCTGATGTACGTCAACCACCCCCTTCTGCTCTATTATGTCGGACAGGCCCGGCCCCTCCTTTACAAAGGGGGATGGGGGACGAGTTGTTCCCCCCTTCCCAAGGGAGGCTGAAGGTGGTTTCTCGACGTCTCCCCCCCTTCCCAAGGGGGGGCTGGGGGGGGTTGCCACCGGCGGCGTATTTCCTCCATCTCCCTCGCACAACCGAACAATAGCGATTTCGGCTGACACCTGCGGAATTGAATCCAAACGACTAGACCGCTTGGCCTCCAAAAACATTTCAATAGCTCGGCTTAAAATCGATGAACTCCATTTTTGTCCAAGGGTATTAAGTCGCAAAACCGTTTCTGGATCATACGGAGGATGAAAAGAATCCATGCCCCCAAGCTTGAGCAAAAGAGCGGTTCGTAGAGCTTCGGCAGACGCGTCTAAAAACGCGCCAACATCCATTCCCTGCTCGAGATAGTCGTTTAAAAGTCGAACCGCATCCGCTGTTCGGTGCTCCGGAAGCAGTTCCAGAAGTGACACCACAGAGGATGTTTGGGCAATGGGCAGCACGAGAGAAGCCTGTTCAGCTCCAATGGTCTTTTCTCCGAGCGCCATGAGTTGGCCGAGCAGACTCTCCGCATCGCGCTCGCACCCCTCGGATTGTCGCGCAAGCTCGCGCAAGACGCCATCCTCAATGGTCACTCCCTCGGCCGCACAGATCGCCTTGAGTCGATCGGTCATTTCCTGAAAGGGAATACGATGAAAATCAAACCGCTGACAACGACTGATGATCGTGGCTGGGACCTTGTGAATTTCCGTTGTTGCTAAGATGAACAGGGCGTGAGCCGGAGGTTCCTCAAGCGTCTTTAACAGCGCATTAAAAGCCGAGGTCGAAAGCATGTGGACCTCATCGATAATGAACACCTTCATCTTCGCCTTATTCGGAGAAAAACGGACACTCTCAATAATGTGCTCGCGTACATGATCCACGCCGGTATTAGAAGCCGCATCGATCTCATAGACGTCCAGCGATGACCCGCCCGTGATTTCCTGACAGCTTGAACAGACATTACAGGGTTCTGGAAGGCTATCTTTCCCTTCCGTAATCCCCTGACAATTCACGGCCTTGGCAAGCAGCCGAGCGGCTGTGGTCTTCCCTACTCCGCGCGGACCAGTAAAAAGATAGGCATGGGCCACCCGCCCGATTTTGAGCTGGTTCTGGAGCGTTCGTTTCACATGCTCCTGACCCGTCAGGTCTGCAAACGTTTGGGGACGATAGGTTCGATAGAGCGCTTGGGACATAGATTCATTTTCGTCCACTATGACTCCAATTTTTTTTCAAGTTCGTCGAACAGCCTGATATATTCTGACAAACGGACAAAAATTTCTTCTGCTATTTTTTGATCGTACGTATGAGAGGTAAGATTTCTGTCCTCCATAGCCCGAATCCATCCGGGATCATCCTCAATGAGTCCGAAAGCAAAAGCCTCCCGTAAACATTCTTTTGGAGACCGACACAAAATCTGTTCTTCCTGCAAACGCTTCTGCATCGATTTCCATGCCAGTTCAACCGTAAATTCAAACCGTTGGATGGCCGCATCGCGAATCAGATCATCTTTTTCCCGACCCAGTGCCTCTTTGAGACGGTTCAAGGCTTCTTTGTACGATTGAAAAAGAGGATGCTTCATAAAGAGGTTGCATAAGTCAAAACTTCTTCGCGAAAACGGCTGCTGACGTTCTGCAAATCCACCAGATCGATTTTTCGCAAGGTCGGAATATCTTCAAGGGCCTGTTTCAAGCGAAGATAGATTTCAAAAGGGAGAGGAGACGGACCTTCAATGGCAATATCAACATCAGAACCCCTCATGGCCGTCCCTTTTGCAAAAGAACCGAATAAAAATCCACAATGGCTTTTCGGTAAAATCTCTCCCAGGCGTTTTTTTATTTCAAAAAAAATTTGATCTTCTTTCATACATTTTTAAGAAGTGAACAAAATGATCCTACCAAATTTTGAAAAAAAAACAATCAGCTTTGCAAAACGAAAAGCGCACCCGACAGAGAGACGAATGGCTTCCGCGACAGGAATCTGTCGGGGCACTTTTCGTCTCACGCATCAGGTGCGCGAGATTTTGCGTCCTACTCCTGGCAGCAGAAACGCGGGTGATCCTCCCATTGCGCCGGGTACCAGGGGGGGGAGGTGTTTGTGTGGCCGGGGGGGTCAGCGGGCCTTGACCACGACGCCCTTGACGGACGTCGGGTCAAATCCAGGCGACTTACCGCCGGGCGTGGCCGGGGGGAGAGCCTTGGCTAAGAACGTGGCCGGACCACGCACCAAGACCATGTTCCCTTCCGCGTCGGCCTTGGCCCTTTTCACGGCCTTGGCCCCTTTGATGAGGGCCTCGGGATTCGGACACCCGGCGTAGAGGCTCTGCCCCTTTGCCGGGTCTTTGGGACAGGCGTCGAGAAGATTGGTCACCCCATCGCCGTCCGTATCCTGGGCCTTCCAGGCGTCCGCAGCCATGAGAACGAGGGTCGGCTCCTGCGCGACCTTCTTGCCAAGGGCTCCCTTGAGTTCAGCGACCGCTGTCGCTGTCTCAGACGCGGCACTGGCTGCGCTGCCAGTGTTGGTCGCGGTGGAGGACGTCGACAGCCGGATCTCCTCCATCATCCCGGCCATGGTCTTGACCCGGCCGCCGCTGCTGTCTTCCAGTGTGAGATCCCCGTGGATCACATTGGTGCTGGCGGTGATCGCCCCGACGACGCCGTTATCGGTCCCGAAGACCTGAGAGACGAGGATTCCGCCGAGGAGCAGGAGACCGATGACGGCCACCGGCAGTGCCCAGGTGGGCAGCGCGATCTGGTATACGTCGCCATCCTTCTGGTGTGCCGTGACCTCGCCCGAGATCGGGAAGCTTCCCCCGAAACCCTTGAGGAGGGATTTCCCGGTCTTGGCGTTTTTCCGATCCTCGAGCTCCTCCGGCGAAACCTCCTCCAACTTGACCTTCCAGAGGTTCCGGTTGGCTGTGTCGAGGATGATCTGGAAGGTGCCTGCGTTCTGGAGATTGATTTCGAACGGCTCAATTCCGTCGATCTCACTGAATTCACCGAGGACAAGAGGCCTCTTTGTGGCAGCCCCAAAAATCCTCTTCCCTTTATCCTCGACAAAGATCAACTCTCCATTCCCAACTGCCGAAACCTGGAACTCTGCGAGGGTGTTGTTCGGCCCCATGTCGGGCTTTTCAAAGGACTTTCCTGCCAAGGTCAACAACATCTTCATGGATCTTTTCTCCTTTGTCTGAGAATTCGTGGCAGGGAGACTCCCCCCTGGCCACCTGCCCTATCCTTTGGTCAACAGAAACTATTCTCTGTCGACCCCTCTTTTTTTCAATCTATCCTAACACTGAAACCGATGCGAGAGGACTAGACGAAGGCAACCCCCTCTTCATCTCCCCCTTGGGAAGGGGGAGAGACGTAATCGCCTCGCATCGGCTTCAGTGCGGTTTTAAGGAACAAGGGAGCAGAGTAGCATTTCTACAAAAATATGTCAAGAGGCTGGGACAAAAAAACAGCCCTTTTGCTTGAAAAGGCTGTTTTCGGTTAAAAAAGGTCAAGAGGAAACTAATGGCCGCGTGGAAAGCACCCGCTGGGCGTCCGATGGTGTGAGGACCTTCCGGTGTTTCAAAACATCAACCAGAGTCGTCACCTGAGCATCCTCTTTGCGAACCAAACCAATGACATTGACCTGGAAATCCTCAAACCGACGATCGGTATAATCTCGAAGATTGTGTTCGGTTTTTCGAAGATCTTCCTTGGTTGCGCACTGCTTCAAATCTTCTTTCGTTGTCATCGTAGATTCAACACGCGCGAGGCGTGTTTCTATACCTTCAAACCTCTGTTCTGTCGCGTCAGCAAAAGCATTGATGGCTTCGAGGATATCCCCGTTCGTTGGCTCGGAAGAAACGTCTGTCATACGTTTTTCTGAAAAGAATAAAACAGGGAGTTTCTTTCGGATGGGGAGAGGGTCACCTACAAAGATACTCTATCAAATTTTGAGGAAAATTCAACCGACAAAAAACGAACAATTTCCCCGTTTTCCAAGCGGTGTGGACAGAAAATCAACAGCGGAACACAAGGATCGCCCCTTGACAGACCGGCCAAAAAAGGATACTCTTTAAAAAGATTATCCGAGTAGGCGGAATCCCGAAAGGTCGTTCGTCGAACCGCGATAATGAGCCTTTAACCCTATCGCCAGCGATTATGAACGATGCTTCACGACCGGCCCGCCAGTTGAACGACGTAACGGATCTTAACATTACCTGTACCCAGTGCGGGGCAAAGATCGACAAGTTGCCTTTCGTCCCAACGGTTAAACAGGACGGCACCTACGGCATGATTTATTGCTACCCATGCAACAAGTCACGCAATGCACGACCCTAAAAGAAAAAAATCCCCCAGGGAAACCTGGGGGATTTTTGTTTTTGAAAGACGTTTAGATCTTTGTTTCGGCTTTGGCTAGACGCTTTGCCTTTGCCCGACGCCGTGCGGCCTCTTCGATCTTGCGTCCGGCTTTCCAAAGATTGCGGGAAAATTTGCGAATACCCATAGGATTTCAGAATAATTTATTTTTATCGTTTTTTGCTTTGCCTCCGCTGCCTAGGGTCAACCCAGAAAAAGCAGAAGCGGATGAACTTCTTGAGGATGACCTCCCGCATCTCTCATAGACTTAAAATTTAAGTTTACCCCACCCTAGTATAGAAAGAAAAAAACTTCAAGACGAATTTACAACATCTTTGAAAGATAGGAAACCGCAAGGAGAACAATTCCAATCACCCAAATCAAAAAGAGGAGGCCGATGAATGAGCCAATTTGATCATCATCCTTCCTCGCCTCGCTGATCATCCATAGGCTGAAGACGAAAAAAGCCAGGAGAGGAATCGTAAAAAAAACCCAGCCAACGACTGCAATCCAGAACATGATCGAGACGTATCTACTAGTTAGGTCCTCAAACTATTTGGCATGGATCTAATTTTTCCATCTTTGCCTATTACTCCAGATTCATGTTTATTTAGTGCTACAGAGTCAAATTCAAAATCTTCACCACAGCCTCTAACAAGCTCTCCCAGAAGATTTGAACTTTTTTCTTCTTCTCCAATTTTGTTAGCAACCTCTTCTATTGTCTTACCATTAAATAAAATATAAACACCATCCTTTTCAATGACTAGCTTGCTTTCGGCTGTGTCTTTCACTTTTTTATCTTGCTCCATTTCCGGAAACCTCACTACACATCCCAATTTTTCAGCTTTTTCTTGCAACGTAAGATAAAAATCTCTTACGTTATTTTTCTTTTCTTCTTGTGCCACCTCATCAGAAGAATGATGTTCAAATTCTGACATAGAATAGATATTAAAAATGAAATTATCGAATAACGGAAATAGCGGTACTTAATTCTGGGGTACAAGCCCCGACTTCAATTGTTCCTGTGGCATTTTTTGAGAGGTAATATAAGGTTTTGGAAGCTGTCCCGCTGGTCGGTTCCATGGGAATGCTTCCAAGATACCCGCCTGTCACCAACCCAGCAGTCAAGTCCACACAGGACCCTTCCGTGGTCTTTGTTGTACAACCAGCATCACAACCAGTCGTAGCTGTCCCTATTTCATAAAATTTCCCGTTCGTTAGTGTTGAAACTGCTGATGGATAACTGCCATTATTGTCCACTTGAGAAATTTTGAGGGCCGCAACAATATTTTCCACATCGCTTTGGCGGCGTGCATTGCGAGCCTGCGAGAAACGTTGAGTCGGATTAAGAACGACAAATACAACAGCCGCCAAAATCGCGATGATGGCGATTACGATAAGCAGTTCGATAAGGGTGAAACCTTTCTGAAAATCCTTGCGCATACGTGTTAATTTAAATTCTTAAAAAAGGAACTTTTGACAAAAAAAGAAATCATTTTTCCTTGGAAAATAGTACTATGCCTTCATAAAATTGTCTAGAGATCGTGCTAAAATCGTAAAAAATCGTAAAGTCCGCTATTCGACACCTGGGAAAGCAACAAAAAAATCCACGTGGCTGTGGCAAGAAATGGACCAAAAGGAATTTGGGCTTTTACATCTATTTTTTTGTTTAACAACAAAAAAATTGCCCAGAAGGCACCTAAAATATAGGCGAGGGCAAGCGCCCACAGGCTAGACCAAAATCCAAGAATAGCTCCGAGAAGTATCCCCATACCAATGTCTCCACCACCTGTCCAACGCCCTTGTGATACATAGTACTGTAAAGCAAAAAATCCACCGCCGACCATCATGCCGAAAAAAAAATTTTGAATAGTAAAAAACAGGGTACTCATTGAAGCGATACCAACAAAGAAATGAAATCCGACGGCAAGAAAAATACCTGTTATGGTAAATCGATGAGGAAGAACGCCTGCATAGGCATCTGTTAAAAAAAGGAGGGACAGAAAAGTCGTGAAAATAAGGTCACGAATAAGAGGCACATCGATTCCTTCACTTCCATGAACCCACCAGACAACCAAAAAGAGAAAACCAACCGCGATTTCGACCACGGGTTCTCTCCAACCGATCGGTCGGTGACAGAAACGACAACGACCTTTGAGAAGAAAAAAGCTGATAAGGGGGATAAGGTCTCTCGCTAGCAACATTTTTCTACACTCGACACAATGAGAGCGACCAAACAAATTTGATTCATTCTTTTTCTCTCGATTGGCCAAGGAAGAAAGAAAGCTACCCAAGACGGAACCGATAAAAAAAACCCCTAAGGAAAAAAACATACTATCTGGTGGTGGCGAAAAATCATGAATTGGAAGAATCAAAAAAATTGTGCTGATGGGCGTACTTTTGTGGAAAGAGCGATCGATAGGCTGCACCAATAGCTGGTCCAAAACGGTGAATATCATCAGCGGCAAAACCTGAAATCTGTAACTTCTGACCGATGGGGATTGTGGGAGGGAGAGTCTTCTCTTCTCGTTGACAGGCCTTAAGAACGCCTTTCTGCGTTGCCTCAACCCCCCCCAACAAAAAGAGGGCTATCTCTTTTCCTTGTTTAGAAAAAAAATCCTTTGTTTCTCTCATCGTCTCAAGAACCAACCCAATGGTCTCTGGTGGGAGGGGTGGAACGTCCCCGTCTTTCTGAACCAGGTGACTGTGTGACAATGTTCTAGAAAAAAAGAGGGACCCAAAAGACGAATAAATGGAAACCGTCGTCCAATCGTATCCGATATCGACAACACCAATCAGACTTTTTTTAACTTTCTGTCTCTCCTTTTTTGAGGCGAAATGGTTAAAAAGGCGCAACAACGCCTTACTGTTCGTCTCCATGGCGATTAATCGAAAAGACGGAACTTCAACCACGGCCTTCAAACCATTGATGATTTCTCTCTGACAGGCGTAGACATTAAACAATCGTCCTTCAAGGGAAATTTCCCCTTTGGAAACAGTAAGAAAGGCCTGTTCAAAAGGGATGGGGATATCCTTTTGTGCCAGATGTTTTGCCTCATCTTCCATTATGGCTGGTGCCTGTTTCTCTAAAAGAACGTTCGTAAAAAAAATCCTTGATTCAGGAATCAGCATCGTGGTTCGAAATGAACCTTTCGGCAAATGCCATTCCTCAAGACCACGCTCAATGCGCTTCCTAATCTCCTCTTGATGGGCCACCATTTCGTCCTCCATCAACCCGCTTGGCAAGACTATTTCTTTCAATCCCCGGATCTTTTGAAAGAGAGAAACACGCGCAAAACGAACATGACGATTTGAGATGTCAACGCCAATACCAGAAAAAAAATGATCAAACATAAATTGCTATCCTCAAAATACATCATTTGATGGAAATAGACGACGTAATATCATAGATCGGCAAGATCACGGAAAGAGCCAAAAATAATACGCCCGCACCGACAATGAGCAAAAGGATCGGTTCAAAAAGGGAGGAAAAATTTTTTGAACGGACTTCAATTCTCTCTTCAAAATATTGAGCCAAAAAAGAAAAAATCCTCCCCATCTCTCCAGAACTCTCGCCCACTCCGATCATATTTTGAACCATCTTTGGAAAGAGACGCGGATGAAAAGACAAGAGTTCCGTCAACCTACGACCGGCTACGATCCTGCGGTTGATGTCTCCTATGGCCTGGGCATAGACATAGTTAGACGTCGTGCGTTTTAGAATTTCTAAAGCCTCTTGGATGGGAATCCCGCTGTCAAGCAGGGTTCCAAAAGAACGAAACAGAACAGCTCGACTGGCATCGTGGAAAAAAAGATTTATGATCGGTATCCTCAAAAAAAGGGGGTGAAGAAGGCGCCGCGCAGATTCTCGTCGCGACAAACCGACAATGACCGCGATAAAAAACAAAAGAATCAAAGCAAAAATCGAACCGTAACTTTCAAAAAACTCCGCTAAAATTACGACAATCCTCGTACTCAAAGGGAGCTCTGCCCCAAAGGAACGAACGGTATCGGCAAATCGCGGAAGAACAAATTTTGCTACACCGAAAGCAACCACCAGCATAACCGTGAGGACAAAAGCTGGATAAACCGTGGCTGATTTCAAATTTCTCCGCACGGAAAAATCGTGTTCCATCTGAACCGATAAACGCTCTAGATCTTTTGTCAAGGTTCCGGTCCTTTCTCCGATTTCCACCGAGCCAATGAACACGGGGCTAAAGACCCCTTTTTCGCCTTTTAAAGAATTTGAAAACGTCTGTCCGGCCTTCATGCGATCAACAACGCGCGTCAAAACCGATTTCAGCGGTCCACGGCCTTGTTCCGCTAAAATATCCAAAGCATCGACAACCGTCAAGCCGGATCCAAGCATAACAGACAGGCTTTTGGTTGTGACAATCAGGTCGAACGATTTGATCGGAAAGAGGTGCATTCCTTTCTTCAAAAAGTCCGATGACCACCCCAACATATCTTTTAAAATTCCCTCGTTTTTGAATCGCTATGAAACCTGTTCTTTAATTTTCCTCACGACGTCATCAATAGAAATTTCCGTCTTGACGAAATAGGAACATTCGCGAAGCTCGCGACAACGCTTCTTGTCCTCGTCCTGTCCGAGATTGGTAAGAATAAAAACTGGAATATCATCGTTTTTCTTCTCTTTACGCATAATTTCGAGAAAATCGAAACCATTCATGCCCGGCATAATCATGTCAAGGACGATCAAATTCGGCCGTTTTTTTTCTAAAACTTTCAAAGCACTTTTTCCATCAGTCGATACCTCGGTCTCGAAACCCTCTTGTTTTAGCTGATTTTGATAGATATCTGACAAAAAACTATCATCCTCAACAATGAGGATAAACTTCTTTAGTCCTTTCATAGGGATAGATAAAGAAAAAGATTATTTGGCCTTCCTGGGAAGGCGAACCCAAAAGGTCGCACCATGACCTTTTTCCGATTCAAACCAAATTCTACCACCAATTTGCGTTGCAAGCATCTGCGCGGTGTATAAACCAAGCCCCGTACCCTTATATCCTCCTTCCAGCGCATTGCTGGCGCGGAAAAATTTCGTAAAAATCCTTCCATGTTCCTCCTTGGCAATACCCACGCCGTCATCCTTGATTTCTAACACCAAATCCGTTGTCTCGCTTTCATCAGAGAGTCGTATTGAAATATTCCCACATCTTTTAGAATATTTAATAGAATTGGCAATAAGATTGGCGTAAATCTCCCTTATCATCTCCGGATCCATAAAAAAATCCTTGAACAACGACCTGTTCTTTATCCGAACGGTTATTTTTTTCTTTTCAATCTCCTGTTGGTACGTTTCGACGATATTTTTCACCAAAACCGAAGGGTGAATCGTTTTTGGTTCGCTCTTTAAACTTCCGGATTCAATACGCGAAACGTTCAAAAAGTCGTTCACAAGCGAAATTAGGTGCTCGGTGGACACATTGATGCGTTCAACAAACTCGCGTGATTCCTTTTGAAAAGTCCCCTTTTGCTTTCCAAGGAGTTCTCCATACCATTTGATGGAAGCAATCGGACCCCTCAATTGGTGTGAGGCAATAGAAATAAACTCCGATTTCATGCGATCCACCTCCTTTTCTTTCGTAATGTCGCGGACGATTGCCACCGATCCGATCGTCTGCCCATTCACAACAATGGGGGTTGCTGTAAGGGCAAGCGGAAAAAAACCGCTCCCATCGCTTCCACCACCAAACCGTTCGGAGATAAATTCAACACCCACTGTTTTTTTAGCACCAGATAAAGCCTCAAATACCGGATGACCGGCAAGAAAAGGCATAGGACGTCCCGAAATATTCTTCAGCAGGACAACCTCGGAGAAATGACTTCCACTAACATCTTCTTTCTTAATTCCAAACATTGTTGCTGTAGCTTGATTGACTAAAAGAATGACACCTTCTTTATCCGTGACAATCAATCCTTCGCCAATGCTCGACAATAACGCATCGTCTTTAACCTTTTCGTTGTTAATTTGTGCAATGCGCTTATTCAACATGAGCGTTCGCTCAACAACCCTTTTTTCAAGATGGGAGTTCGACAATAAAAGATTTCTCGTCATTCTTTGAAAAGCCGTAACCAGAATCCCGATCTCATTTTTTGATTCAGCTGGTAGGTCATAATTCTTCTCGCCTTTTTCAATGCTTTTGGTTGCACGTACCAATTGCGCCAATGGCCTGGTGACATGCACATAGAAGAAAAAAATTAGAACAAGACCGAACGCCAATAGGAAGGAGAAAATCAAAATGATGGACCTTGCCAAAAGGAGGAGTGGAAGAAAAACTTCGTCTTTGTCAATTTTTACTATTAACCCAAGGTTTTTTTCATCCAAAAGACGCAAAATGGCAAAAACGTTTCTGTCTCGATAATCTTTGGCCTCAAAAAAATTGTTTTCTAAGACCATGGTCTGGTCATAAAGTCGGTCTGTGAGCGACGAGGGGTTGGTGGTTGTAGAAAATCTTGTGGGCGTAATCAATCTCCATCCGTTCCCATTAGCCTCGACAAGTTGCAGTTCTCCCGTCTTATTCAGGGTTTTAAAATTTTCATGCAAAGAAAGGAAGGGAGCAAAATCTACTCGTAGAACCAAAACGCCAAAAAACTGATTTTCTCTAATATACGGACCGGAAAGATATGCAAAAACGTCCGTTGTTCCATATTTTTGGATATGCCATCTGCGTGCTGCTTTTCCTGTGGTAAAAAAAGAATCGGATGCGTGGTTTCGACCCAACCCTTCCCTCTGATCAGAAGAAAAAACAACGGTCCCGTCCTGATTCAAGAGAAAAAAATCCGGAAAAGAACCATCAGAAATATGTCGATTCACTACGGCCGTCTCTACCTTTAATCGGTTCTCCTTACTTGGAACGTTCAAAAAATCCAAAAAAATATCCTGAAAAACGCTGTCTGCTCTCATGTCTTCAAAACGACGATTAAAACCCTGGAGAATCGTATTAAGACGATTTTCATGAATAACAGATACATAGCGGAGGTTATTTTTTGTATCCTGGATGATCCTAACCGTTTGAAAATAGAAAAAAATACTCAAGCCTAGTAGGGGAACAGTTAGGAGAAAAAAGAAAAAGACGATCAATTGTCTAGTTATTTTTAGATCGGAAAATTTCATACTCCCCCTATTTTTTGAGCAATCAATGAGCAATGGCTGTAATAACTGTGGACCCAGAACAAACGCCCCTAAGGCCACTCGAAGGAATAGAAATGTTCCAATAAAGCTCCTTAAAAGAAGCTTGTAAATCGTCTTCTTGATAAAAAACATTGAGATTGGTATCCACAGCCGACGACGTGAGTGCTACGCTGTCACCAAAACCGACGTCCATTAACGCCCAGCCTTGATTCTGTGCAGGAATACTGCCATTTTCTGAACAAATCAAGGGTTCCGATCCAGAGACCTCGACATCAGCTAAAACATTTCCTCCTTGCGAAATAGGCATTGCCACATTATTTTCGCTAGTCGTGATGCTTCCAAGACTCCTGGGACCAAAATCAATCCTATCGGGAATAGTCAACGCTAAAAGAGTAGAAACTTCCCTAGAAAAAAAATTATTAAAACTGGAGGAAACCTGATCGTTTACCTGAATAAAAGCCCGCCAATCCTCATTTTCATAACGCCCGCCGCCTACCGTGGCATCGGCGTAATACCACACACTCAATGGACAGCTGTAACGAAGTTGAAAAGGATTCTCCGTGGTTTGCGTATTACAGGTGGCGATACGATAGCAAAAATTGTTATCAGCCAAACAATCCGCTCCAATAGGTGCACCACTGCGATAAAAAACCCCGGAGACCGACACGATATCACTACTCCCATCCATATCCTGAACCAAACCATTCAAATAAAGATTCAGCGTCCCGGAAGCCACCAAATCATTGATAATACCATTCTCATAAGCGTCTGCATTAATAAAAGGACTCTTATGAAGAAAGACTGATTCCACAGTTGGGGTAAAATTATCTCCGCCAATAGCGACCTTTGTTGTTACGAAAACGAGGGCGAAGATAAAAACGAAAAAACGCTTGAATGACATATCAGATTAACATCTCGAATGGATCTATTATAACAAAATCTTTAAAAAACGAAAACCTCGTCCTAAGAAAAATAGGACGAGGTTTCCTTCCACAAAAAACTATTCGCCGATCTCCACCTGTGTTTTTGTTGTTGACTCGCTAATTGTCACTCCTGTTTTGGTTTGGGAAGTCTTTGAGTAAGGGACAGAACTCTCCACCCCTTCTTGCGTCCCCGGAGAAACTGGCGTGATTTTCGCACCTTGACTCTTAAATGATTTTGCCAAAGAAACCACGGTCAGACCACAAACCAAGGCGACAAGTACAGCTAATCCAGCTAAAAATTTCATATTTTTGCGGATGAACTGTAATTAATGAGCAATAGCCGTGACGGTATCTGCACCAGTACAAACTCCCTCAACGCCACTGGATGGAATTGAAATATTCCAATAGAGACTTTTTGTTGGAGCAGTCGCTTCATCGTCTTGATAACCAACGTTTAGAGCAGTGTCTGCAGCCGAACCACTAAGTGCGGTAGTACCCTCAGCGCTATAATCTACATCAGTCAACGACCATTGTTGACTGGCTACTGGGATTAAACCGCGTACAGTACAACCCATCGCAGTGCTCGACGAGACTTCAACATCGGCTTCATCGTTGCCGGTTTGAGTAATAGTCATGATTTGGTTTGTACTACTTGTTGTGGTTGCGCCCAAAGCCAAGGTCCCGTAACCAATGCTTCCCGGAATACTTAAAGCCAAGAGTGTGCTAACTTCTCCTGTTTTCGCTTCATCGCTTCCGTTTGCTGTTCCATCAGACACCGTAACATAAATAACCCAATTTTGTGCTGAGTAACGACCCCCAACATCGGTTGAGTCCATGAAATAATTCAACGCCATTTCGCAACTGAAATCCTTTTGATCATCGTTACCATTGGTCTGAAGTTCACAAGAAGTAACGCGATAACAGGAATTTTTATCCGCTGTACAGCTATGTCCGTCTGTTACTCCAGATCGATAGAGAGTAGCTGTAACGGTTGCGATATCCCCATTACCATTCAAGTCCTCAACCGTACCTGTTACATATCTCGTAATAGTAGAACCAGCAGACAGGTCGTTGATCACACCAAAACCAGTGCCTGAATAGAAAAATGCTTGTTCGTAGGCTGAATCGGCGAGATAAACATCTGCAACGGACGGAGCTACGTTGTTGATCGTCACCTGTGTATCAGAGGCTTGAGAATTGATCATGACCAAAGCCACGACCACAAATACAGCGATGACAGCCAACGATGCTCCAAGTATATAGTGCAAAGACTTTTGTTCTTGCATATATCACTTAAAAATTCCGCATTAAAAAATGCTCTGTGGATTAGTTGTTTTGATGGTTGCGTCAAAAATGTTGTCTTCTCCCTTCATCAATTTTACATTAAAAATAACTTCATCTCGCCAATCTGAGTTTCCTCCGACTCAGATTGGAGTGGATAAACTCCCATGAGTTTCAAATGAAAACTTTTCCAAACAAATTTTTCTTTTTTAATTATAGCACATTTTAACAGAAGAAAAAAATTAACTATTCCTTGTTATCCACAGATGCTTCGTGAATTTTTTTTGAACTTTTCTTCTTCAGGTGTTGTCTTCTTTGGTGAAATTTCAAAAAAATGGTGACAAAAAGAATGAAGAAAACCAAACCAATTAAACCAAGCTTCGAATTCAAAAAAGCTAATGTTTTATTTTCCGGTGCGATCACAGTAAAATTGATGGTTTGTGTCTCTGATTTTTTGTTTCCATATTTAATAAAAGAAGACAGCCGATACCCCCCTGGTCTATCAGGTTCGATAACTTCAGAAAAAACCGCTTCTTCGTTGACTCCAACGGATAATTCTTCACCACGGAGCATGTCGATAAAATCCGAACCGAGGTAAATATCGGTATTTAAAACCCCCTTCATTGGAATGCTGCCAACGTTTTTAAAGATCGCATTGAACTTAATTTTTTCGCCTAACCCATAGGAGGTTTTATCAATCCCAATAGAAACCAGCTCGCCCAACTGTTGGAGCGTCCCCTCTGGGTACACAAAAAACGGCGGTGAAACAAATTCGCCTATCCCTTCATTTTGAGAAAAAAATCTCGCATTCAAAACATACTTACCCTCAATCAAATTCAAAGGAATTTCAAATGAAAGAACATTGTTCTCCTTTCCTGGCTCGAGAAGAGGGATCTCTCCTTCTTTCAAAGACGCCGTGACGGCGTTCGTTGGATCGTTGACATCGGTAAACGTAAGATCAATCCTGCTAGGTTTCCAATTGACATTTCCGAGGTTGCTAAGAAAAAATTTCACATAAGCCGGACGACCTATCTCTGTGTCTGCCCCGCTCACGCCAAGGATCTCATAATCGATGACTTCTTCTCCTGAAACGGTAAATCTAATAATAGCTGCTGCACCCGTAATAACCGCCACCTGGGCACTTATATTCCCTGTTTTTTGTAAATCTGGCTGTGCAACCGGAGCTACTTTAAAAGTCAACTTGACTTCATAGTTACCCGTAGCCGCGCTCGCCGGATAAATATCAAAAAAATACTCCGTAAAATTCTGTCCTTTGAGGATGGTCGTTTCGGTTGGGGCGTTGAGATAGCGGGCGTATTCCCCGCTTTTTTCCACGGTTATATGAACATCCCCTTGTTCGGACGGTGAACGAGAGACACGGATCATCTTCGTCTGTTTCAGGTCACGCAAAACGGACGGAGCCTCTACAATAGGCGGAGAAAGACCAATAGCTTGCGCAGGCGAAGGTGGAATCCAAAAAAATCCAAGGGTCAAAACGAGACCGAAAAGGAGAAAAAAATCTCTTTTCATAAGACTAAAAACTGAGAAGGGCAAAAAGGATTAATAAAAAGGCAAGGGTTGCCGCTGACCAAAAAGCGATTTTTACGCGATCGGCTTTTTTTGAAAAATCATAAAAAGACTTGACGTAGGGCTTATTTTCTTGACGTTGATAAAATTTTTCAAAACTTTTTGACTTATCGCGAAATAAAATTGTCGGGACCTGTTTGGGATGATCGGTGATGAAAAATCCATACACCAGGGTGGCAACAAAAAAACCTAAAACAAACCCCCAAAATAGTTGGTATTCAGCTACTTGTTTGAACATGAAAACCATGTTGTTCCCTATGGCTTTAAGTCCGAAAGAAAAATTCTCCATAACCTCCACGTGTTATAATTATACCACATGGAAAAATTATGTTGAAAAATTACATCTGGAAAACCCTTAACTTTGTCTTTACAGCTACCATTTGTCTCATTCTCATCCGATCTTTGCTTATCGAACCTGGAAAAATAAACGGTATTTCAATGGAACCGACTTTTTTGGATGAAAATATTTTTTTGGTCGAAAAATTTTCCCTGCTTTTTTCTTCACCAAAACGCGGGCAAATCGTGCAAATTTACCTACCATCCTTAAATGAAATCATGGTTAAAAGAATCATCGGACTGCCCGGCGAACAGATCACCATCAAACAAAATGGGGTTTTCATCACGGACGTCGACCAACAAACATGGAAACTCCCTGAAGTCTATCTTGCAGATGGTGTAGCAACAAAATCACGCTTATTGACAACGGAAACTTATCCAAAGTTAAAAAGAGCCGAATATTTTGTCCTTGGCGATAATCGTCGTGAAAGTACTGATTCCCGCAACTATGGCCCCGTACACCGCTCTCAAATTTTTGGACAGGCCATTCAATTACCGTTTTTGAAATAATCGGTGCCGACGTTGAAAAAACCCTTTCCTTCTTTTTGCCAAGAAAAGAAGGTTTTTTTAATTAAAACCATCCCAAAAAGGAGAAAAAACAACGTAAAAAAAATTCTATTTTCGACCGTGGAACCAAAAAATCCAGAAAGAACGATTTCCGCAGATTGGCTTGAGGGACCGGAAGACACCAAAACTTTATAGATCCCTGGGGATAACCCTTTTTTTGATTCAAATAAACGTTCAACGGAAACCGACTGACCTGCATCGATCGTTTCCGAAACCAACCCACGGTTCGAATAAATTAACAGGCCATTTTGCGTTATTGAAAAAAGGAAAAGAACGTTGTGTAGAGATCTATCACCTGTATTCTTTAAAGACCAATTCGCAACTAACACTTTTGATCGTCCAACCGCTCTCGTTATAAAAACAGGAGAAACGACCACCTCATTACCAACCTCTGGGGTTAAAGAAACGTCAATGGGTTGCGCCAAAAAAAACGACTCTCCCACCACGGAAAAAAAAACTTTTCCAGCCAAACGGTGGTTGATCGCAACGGATTCTCCTGTTGCTTTGGATTCGAGGGTGAATTCAACCACGGCCTCGTAATCACCAAAATCAAGATTAGTGGCTTTGATGAGAAAGGGGAAATGAGCAATACGTTGGCCTGTGGGTATGACCAATTCTTGCTGACCCTTCAAATCAAGATACTCCGCCCCTTCACGCACAGAAACAGTGAAACGATATTCTTCTGCTGTTTCCGTGCGTGAAAGAAGAAATTTCTGTTCTGAATTCTCTCCCTCAAGTACCTGAACGGAAAGGGTTCCTGGAGAAATACCAATAGAGTTAGCCAAAATTTTTGAAGGATACAAAAAAGAAAAAATCGAAATTAAAACGACTGTGCCCACAAAAAATTTCATATTTTTTTCAATTTTTTAGAGAGTCGTCGCCAAATGGTAACGGCAAAAACATCAAGAATCAAAATCAGGATAAAAATCCAAAAAAAGCATTTTTTCAGGAGAAATTCAGACTCCTTCTCCCTCAACAGGTTTCCTCCTGACATGGAGAAGCTTCTGGAAACTTCCGGAGGGGGGATCTCCGTTATTTTGTTGAGAGTACCCCTCAATCCAAGAACCTCAACGTCTTCAGCGTCTCCTTGGTTTTTGAAAGCCAAAACTTTCAAAAAATCTAACCTTGTCTCACCACCAAGAATAGGCAAAAAATCTAACCTTGCCAAAAAACCGTTTGTCCCTGCAAAACCTTCAGACGAAGCTCCTAAAAAACGTAAGTGTCCAGATTCAGACTCGTGTGGCAACGAGGGAAAAATATCAAAAAATGACGCAGTAACATCTGATTGGACAAATTTTAATCTTTCCGAATCGTATTGAATTTCAAGATCAGCTGTGTTAATGCCGTTTATGCCAGTATCAACCAGTAAATAAAAGGTCAAATAATCATTTTTGCGTTCATTTTCATCCGTCGAACTGGCAAGGATAACATCAAACTTTTGTGTATCTCTCGCATCGACCTGAAAATGAAAAATAACTCCATCTTCGCTGTGAGGCGGACCAACGGCCACCGGCGAAATACCGCGGGCAACTTTTTTTCGAGCCGTCCAATGAAAAACCGAAATCGACAAATCTTGTGCGTCCACGACCCCATCGTGGTTCAAATCGGCAAGATCATTTTTCGTGTTGAAATTTTTTAAAAAAACCACTATATCCTGTTCACCCACAACTCCATCTCCTGTTAAATCTTCTTTCATCTGGACACCAGACTCTTCTTTCGTCTTTAATTCGCTCACCGGCGTTGTTTCTTTGCTTGTTTTGGTCTCAGTTTCTTCTTGATCTTTCCCGATTTCCGGTGATGATTCTAATTCCTCGGTTCCTGGAACTTCTTCTACTACGGCTACGGCCGACGTTTCTTCTGTCTTTTCAACAATTTCTTCGCCTTCGGTTTCGTTTTCTTGATTTAGATAGGAGGATCCGCCGCCTCCACCTCCGGAAGGAGCAGGGGCAATACGATAGGTCACGACACCCGTAATACCTGCCCTAATGACCACTCCCGCAGATCCATCAATACTGTCAGGATCTTCCGATTCAGGAAAAAAATCAATTTTGAACTCGTGATCACCGGCCTCGACATTTTCAGGGTGAAAGACAAAAGAATATGGAACCAAATTTTGATTTTCCGATAGAATCAGAACGTCTTCCCCTTCCACAAAAGCACCCCCTTCCCCTCTTTTCTCTATGGCGATACGTAGATCACCAACCTCTCCGATTCCGCGAATGAGGTTCATAGATAACGCGTGTTGTTCACCGTTCTGCATCTCACCAAGATCAATTTTGGGAGGAGAAAGACCAATGGCTTCAACAACAACAACGCGAAAAAAGAAAACAAAAAACAGAACGCTTAAAAAAAGTCCGATCCCTTTTCCGATTATTTTCCTGTAAAATACCCCTGACACATTGACTCAAAGCCCATTTCTTGAAGCCTTCAATACTTCCTCAACGGTCGTTAAACCAATGATTGCCTTTTTCAAACCGTCATTCAACATGGTTGTCATACCCTCCTTAACAGCCATTTCTTTAATTTTTTCCGCATCCTGTTTCGAAACAACGGCTTCACGTATTTTATCAGTAACCATCAAAATCTCAAATATTCCAACTCTTCCTTTGTATCCCGTCCCACAACAGACATGACAACCGCTGCCAGCAAAAAATCTTATTTCCGCTAATTTCTTTTTTTCGCTTATATGCAAGAGTTCTTCCCGCACAAAAGGAACTTCATTGATAATCATCTCTTCCGCTTTCGTTAAAAATTTACTCTGAATACAATTCATACAAACGTGCCTAACTAAACGTTGAGCAATAACGGCATTTACCGTTGAAGCAATCAAATAATTTTCAAGTCCCATGTCAATAAGGCGAGAAAAGGCTGTTGCAGCGTCATTTGTATGAAAAGTCGAAAGCAACAAATGACCCGTCATGGCGGCATTTAAAGCAATTTCGGCTGTTTCTTGATCCCGAATTTCTCCAACCATAATAATATCTGGATCTTGGCGGACAATCGAACGTAGTCCCTTTGCAAACGTCAAATTGGTCTTTTCGTTTACCTGGATCTGACTGACGCCCTCCATATCATACTCGACCGGATCCTCGATGGAAGTAATATTTACGTTCCGTTGGTTAAGAATCTTGAGAAGAGAATACAAGGTGGTTGTTTTCCCGGACCCGGTTGGTCCGGTGATCAAAAGCATGCCCCATGGCTGATGAATAACATTGGAAATCTTACGAAAATCTTCGGTTTGCAAACCCAAATCATTCAGAGAAAAACTACGGTTGCTGTCGGACAGAAGACGCAGGACTGCCTTTTCTGCATGAGTTGTCGGAACAATAGACAGACGAATATCTACAGAATTGCTCCAGGGAGTCTTATAAAAAATTTTTCCATCCTGAGCCTTTTGATAATCGTCCGTTGAAAGCCGTGCGATCACTTTGAGGCGCAGAAGGATAGATTCGTGCATTTCTTTCGGCAATTCAACAACATCGTGGAGAAGACCATCGGTTCTGAAACGAACGACCGAATGAAATTCCTCCGGCTCGAAATGAATGTCGGATGCGCCGGTCTGAAAAGCAAACGTAATCAAGGAATCAACAATGTCGATGGCCGAAGTATCGATTCCGCCTTTGCGAACGGATTGGCGTTGTAAAATATCTCCGATGACCTTGTTTGGATCACGTTGAAAAAGATAGAAATGGTTCAGGATATCCCGCCGGGTTGAAAAGACAAAAGAAACCTTCTTACGTAGGTACTTCTCCAACAAGGAACGGAGCGGTAAGTCGTAGGGTTCAGAAGTGACGACAATAATCAAATCCCCTTCCTTCTGAACCGGGATGATATCGTGCGCTCGAGCAAAAATTTCTGGGAGAGAATCGAGGACTTCATTATCAACCCTCTCTTTCTGAAAATCAAAATAGGGAATCTGGTGCCACCAAGCCAATAACTGACCGAATTGCTGCTCCGAAATTACTCCGTGCGCGACCAAGGTTTCACCGATACCGATTTCCTGCGCTTCGTGCGTCTGGGATGCCTGTTCAAATTGCTGGGCTGTTATCGCTCCTCGACCGACGAGCGCGTCAAAAAGTTGATCTCTCGTTAGGGACATAAGAAAAAATTCCTCAACAAATTATGGCGTGAAATCCGCCACATCTCGCCAAGAAGAGACGGAGAGTTTTGGTCTCACAGCACTGATCAATACCTCGATTTTCCGGACGACATTCTCTACCGTGCCGCTGGCTTGAATGCGACGGTTTCCCCCACCAAGATTTGCCACCGTATAAGAACAGGTACCAATGCCAATAGTAAGTGAGCCGGCCCCAACAAACAAAACGTTATCATGAAGTTTCAAAAGCCCGGAATCGGCGCAGGCGCGAGCCAGGGCTTTGGCCTGGAATGATCGCTGAAATAGAAGGGCTGAACGAGAAAAATCCATGCCGAAAAACAACACAGCCGAAGCAATCGTCGAGGCAATCAAACCAGCAACCAAGACACCGAGCATGGCCGCAAAACCGTGATTATCGCAAACTGGCCGAACCATAAAAAATCTTCGAATACACAAACCGCGGTGAACCACCTGGATTGTTATAAGCTACCATAAATTGAAACTTCACGGTTCCAGGCGACCCGACCGCGCTTAAGTTTTTAAAAGAGACGGCGGATACTTGCACGCGAGTAGTGGTCAACGGGGTGATAATGGTGTTCTCAACCGCCTGAAGAACGCTGTCAGACAGAAAAAAAGTGGTGGGTGTTTTTGAAAGGTCAGAAACGTTTACACTAACAGATGTTGCACTAACCCCAGCCGCGGGTGAAATAATAGAAGAGGCGTTTCTGATAATTTGAGAGATGCTCTGTAACGCTGCGGTTCCCTGTTGTTCTACCTCGGTTATGACCTGTTGCCTGGCTTTAGTCTGATAGGAAACATTCATGACAACTCCAACGGACGATAAAAGAAAAGCGGAAAGCCCAATGTATAAAATTAATTCCACCAAGGTGAATCCGCGTTGTTTTTGCTTCTCTTTTTCCACAGATTATGGGTGTGTTACGAGAAGGAGTTCTGCCGCATTATTTTCACCAGCCACGGCACATTGATCACGTATCTCATCATATGCTATGCCGTTTGCTGCTACGCCTGTCAAATCAACGTAACCAAGCAGAACAGGTGAGGTTGGAACCGCAACATCAACCACTTGAAATTCCCTGGTCGAGTTGGAAGTCGCAGCAAAAATCGTATCAGCTGCGCCAAGGGACAGGTCGTTCACGGCTCCGGTCAAATCCAAAAAACCTTGCAAAATCGCCGTGGGGGGGGTTCCTTGTTTAAAGACAAAAACCGCTGTTCCCTTCCCCAAATAGATCATGTTTCCAGAAGCCGCCACGGCCGTGGCATTGACGGTACTCCCAGGAAAATCGTATGAGCTAGCCAAAGTGGGGGCTGATGACTTCGTTATATCCACAATCTGCAGTTCTTGTGTATTGCTGCTCGAAGCCACAAAAGCATAGGATCCGGAAAGGGTAACCTCATTCCCACTCTCATCCAAATTCAACGAACCAAGGATGGTTGGTGCGGACTTATTCGCAACATTAATAACAAGAAACTCTGGATCAGAACTCGAAGCACGAGTCAAATAAACAACGTCCCCGAAAACATCAACTCCGAGCGCATCGGCATTACCAACAGCGTTATAATTTCCAACAACCGTGGGCGCGGATGGAACGGCGATGTTAATAATTTTCAATTCCGACGAATTATTGCGACCAATCACAAAAGCGTAATTTCCAGAAAGAGCAAGGTTGGTTGGGGTTGATCCGACATTGACCGAACCAACCAATATCGGTGTTGTTGGAATCGTTATGTCAAAAATCAAAAAGTCTGGCGAACCGCCATTGCGAACCAAATAAGCATAGTTCCCAGAAACTTGAACTTTCCATCCGTCTTGCGAACCACTAGCATTATAGGTCCCCGCCTGAATGGGGGTTGCCCAGGCACTAACGGTATTGGCAAGCCAATTCGTCAATCTGGTTGTTAAAGCAACCGTTCCCGTGGAAACAGCTGACTTGGACCACGTTATGATACTGGTCACATCCTTGGTTGTTGCATCAACCGAAACGATTCTCAACTGGCGAAGAAAATTTCCAATGGTGTCTGAAGAACCACGAAAGGCCCACTGCACACCCGAACTGTCTAAACCAAATACCCCGTCAGATAAGCTATTAAAATCAGCATCCCTAATATTTTGCACGGCCGCCAAACCCTCTTCGGCCAAAAAAACCGCTCGTATTCGATCGCCACCCCAAGCTGCACCTCGCAAGCCATAGACAAACGAGGCAGTGACAGCGGTAAAAAAAAGAAGCAACAGGGCCGCAGCCAGGAGGATTTCGACCAAAGAAAAACCCTTGTCGTTTTTTAATCTCATACTAATACTGAACGATGCCAAAGGCGTTGATGGACACATTTCTCACAGAAGCATCCGATGAAGTTATGGAAAGCGTGCCGGTAGCTGTTGGAAAACCGGTTAATTTTGAAAACAAAAAATCTGTAGTACCGTCTAATACCTCGTTGTTCGAAAATGTATAAATCTCATCCCGCGTTGCATCGCGGGCAGAGTAATTCGCTCCTTTAAAAAGGATAACACTCCCTGACTGGGCATGAATCCCCCATGTTGAATCACTGTCAGTTGCTTGAGCCAAAAACTGAGCGCGCCTGACGGACTGAACAATTTTTTGGACGGTCAAATCCAAATCGTTTTTGTTAAGAAAGGAAGAGGAAACAGGCATGATTGCCCCCATCAAAATAATCATAACCGCCATCACGATTAAAACTTCGATGACCGTGAAACCCTTTCCTCTTTTTTCCATAAGTTTCCCTCAAAGATAACGTGAAAGATAGGAAACCGCAAGAAGCACGATCCCAATCACCCAAAGCAGAAAGAGAAGGCCAATAAATGCGCCAATTTGATCATCATCCTTCTTCGCCTCGCTGATCATCCAAACGCTAAAGACAAAAAAAGCCAAAACCGGAACAATAAAAAAAATCCAACCAATAAAAGTAATCCAAAACATAAAAAAATCTTAATCGGAAGCCAAATACTTCATCGGATCCGTCGGAATCCCATTTTTGCGCGCCTCAAAGTGGAGGTGGGCTCCGGTTGAAAGGCCTGCTCCAGGCGATCCTGGCTTGCCACCGCTCAACCCCACAGCCTCGCCACGTCCCACAAACTGTTCTGGCTCAACCAGAATCTTTGAGAGGTGGGCGTAGAGCGTGGCCAGGCCGTTTGCGTGAACAACCATGACGTAGTTTCCATACATCTTTCCCTGCTTGACCCAGGCGACATAGCCAGGAGCGGCGGATCCCACGGGCGTTCCCACGGGTGTCGGTAAATCAATACCAGGATGTTCAAAAAGATTTCTGAATGGATAGGTCGGATCGTGAAACGTAGCTGAAATGCCTTTTTTGGGTTCAAAAGGCCAAGAGAGAATTGAACTCCCGCTCTCTCCTGTATCCCGCTCCCGGAGTTTTTCCTCAAGTGTTTGCTGAAGCGCAGCCGCCTGGTTTGTCACGTCCTGTTCCTCTTCTTTGAGATCTCGCAAAAGCATTGCAAAGGCGGTTTCAGAGGCTTGTGTCTGATCCAAAAGGACGTCTTTGGATTCCCGTTCCTGTTCAAGTTGACCCTGTTTGGCCTCTAAGGTTTTTTTCCATGTTTCAATCGATGCTCGCTTTCCTTCCTGTTCAGTCTGAAATCCGACCAGCTGTTCTTTTTCCGCTTCTGCGGACGTAAGTGTGTCGTGCAGATCAGCATCCAGGAGTTCCAATCGCTGAATTTCTCCGAAAATATCACTAAAGGTCCCAACACCGAACACCAGCGCCAGCATGGGTTGGCGGTCGGACCGGTCAATTTCTCGAACAAGGGAAGCAATGAGATCACGTTGCTGTTTAAGTTTTTCCTCGGCCTCCCCGATCTGCGCCTGCAAAAGGCGAATCTCGGCATCAACCGCACGGACGGATTCCTGCGCAGCCACAATCTCAAGCTCGGTTTTAGCCACTCGATTTTCCAGCAGGTCGACTTCCCCGCGTAAGCTGGCTGCTTCGGCCTGTTTCCTTTCAATAGCCTGTTTGTACGCTTCGATCTTCCGATTGATCTGATCCACATGCGCCTTTTTTTCCTTGATTTCCTCGTGGAGAAACCGAACATCATCCGCATCTTCCGCTGCCAGAACCTGATGTATCGGAAACGAATTTCCAATCATCAAAAAAACAGCAAAAAGAGCTGCCCACGCAACCGAGGTCAATCTTTTCCAATCGTTATGTCTCGTCGTTTTTTTCCAACTGATGAAGCGCATAGGAGATCCGTTGCAAAGACTCCTCCTTGCCGAAAACCCAAAGGAGCTCAAACGGGCCTGGCGAAGCCGACAACCCTGAAAGGGCTGTTCGGAGAGGCCAAAAAAGATTTCCTGCAGGAATTGTACGCTCTTCACTATACTGCCGAAGGCTGGCTTCAAGCAATCCGGGTTCTTTCCATGATTCGACCGAAAGGCTGGAAAGGAATGGAAGGAGATCAGAGAGCTGTTTTCGGGCGTCCTCGACTGTTGATTTTTTCCAGACGAGAAGGGATGGCTCATAGGCTGGAAGCGCGGTATAGGCTTGCAGCCGCTCCTCGAATTCTGCAAGTCGTGAAACGCGCGTTCGCTCAATCCAAAGGGCTTTACGAAAAACAGGCTGGTTAAGATCGTGCGAGACGAAAGGTTGTGCCGCGTCCGCCAAAGCCCCCTCATTGAGCAGGCCAATATAGTGGCGATTCATCCAATCCAATTTTTCCGCATTCATGACAGCCCCTCCCTTATTCACTTTTGACAGGTCAAACGATTGAATCAATTCATCAAAAGCAAAAATTTCTCGATCTGCCGTGGGATTGAAACCAAGCGTTGCCAAAAAATTTTTTAAGGCTTCCGGCAAATAACCTTTCTCTAAATAATCCTCGGCTGCCACATCCCCCTGGCGTTTGGAAAGCTTCGAGTGGTCCGGATTGAGCAAAAGGGGAACGTGTGCATACACCGGCATATCCCATCCAAGCATGCGATGCAGGATGATCTGCTTTGGTGTTGATGAAAGCCATTCCTCTCCACGGAGGACATGCGTAATTTTCATGAGATGATCGTCCACGACCACGGCCAGATGATAGGTAGAAAAACCATCCGTCTTTATAAGGACCTGGTCATCGATGTCGCTATTCTGAAAGGAAACACGTCCACGGATCGCATCATTGAATTCAGAGATTCCATCCGGAATCTTCAGACGAATGACATGCGACTCCCCAGCAGCTAAACGGCGCTGAACTTCCTCCTGTGAAAGGGAAAGGCAAAAGCGGTCGTACTTTGGGGTCATCTTTGCCGCGGTTTGAGCGGTCCGCATCTCCTCAAGGCGTTCCTTTGAACAGAAACAGGGATAGGCGTCCCCGTTGGCGAGCAGTTGATCTGCATACTTTCGATACAGGTCTAAACGTCTGGATTGAATATAGGGACCAAAATTTCCCTTCTCAATGATTGAACCATCTTCTGTGAGGAATGGTCCTTCGTCATGTTCAATCCCGAGTTTTTGAAAGGTGGTGAGTAAACTTTCAAGCGCTCCGGGAACAAGGCGGGTCTGATCCGTGTCCTCGATACGGATGATAAACTGGCCATCGCTCTGCCGAGCCAAAAAATAATCCCAGAGCGCTGTACGCAGATTCCCAATGTGCATGTATCCGGTTGGCGATGGAGCAAGACGAGTTCGAATTGACATACGTATTTTTGTTGTGTCGATTCTCTTTATTTCTCTTGGAATTGTTTCACAACTTCTGGCAAAACAGCACGGCAGGCGCGCAAAAAATGGCCGGATTTCAGTGTATCCCAAACCACGACCGCGGGGAAGACAAAACAGGCACGCAGAATACGGCGGG
>Ga0208373_1000254_pt1 | contig 99779 bp, 90 predicted proteins | sample RifOxyC2_FD_184036 | JGI IMG/M metagenome (GOLD analysis project Ga0208373, IMG submission 184036) | Soil microbial communities from Rifle, Colorado - Rifle Oxygen_injection C2 (SPAdes) | ecosystem: Environmental > Terrestrial > Deep subsurface > Rock core/Sediment | place: Rifle, Colorado... | reverse complement strand
TACTTTCCCATTTTTCGTACAATCAGTACTGCTACAGTATTTGCAAGATATTTCCATAATTCTTCCACTTGGTTTGTTTAACATAATACAAATATAATAAAAATATCTATCTTATGTTAACACTCTCATTTATTTTAATATAAAAAATTATTTTTTCAATATATGCGAATTTTTTTACAGACATCAATGAATCAAAGTATCTGGGACTATCAAAATAATTCCAAAGGAAACTGAATTTAGAATCAGTTAGCAGCATTCCGTTCAGCTTATAGGATGATGCTTCCTCCCATATTGTTTTTGCTCTTGTAATATTCGCTCCTACATAATGATTATTTGGATAATAAAACCATCGAATTGGAAATTCAGGAGCATCAACCACCCTGCATGCAAACAAAGCCTGTGAAACGCTTTGCTTATCGAACAACTGAAAAAATGTGTTTATTCCATAGTGCAACCCGATTGTATCACAGCCTGCTATAATAGCTTGTGCAGGGAGGATATCGAGAACATATCCTTCGGCGCCGGGATAAGAACTGCTGATTTCTACCTTTTGGTCAGGAATATGTGAAAACAGTTGATTAATAATTGGTTCTGTAAAACCGAGTACAACACCATTTAACAAAGTATCAGAATCAGACCAGTAAGCATATTCAAGCGTATCAATTCCCCTTAGACTCAATTCATAGTTGAACTCCTGAGCATTTTTCAATGCGGGTTGCAGAGGATTCAGATATATTCTTTTATTAGTATCGAGGAAAAACACACCCGAGTATATCATTCGAACATAAGCCTGACGGGGTTTCGGAATAATCTCCTCAAAAAATTGTGCAAATAATTGTGTTGATGAAATCACAACGATAAAAATAATTAAAAACAATTTTCCCATTATCACCTCAAAGTATTTATCTTTTTTAGTAATAACAAAATAAATAAAAAAAGGTTGCAGAACATAAAATAATATTTGGTTACAAAAAATGCATATTTATTTTAATTTGCATATCATTTTTATAATTTTCATTTTGATTAGTTAATAAAGCTCCGTAGGAGAGGCATAAATAATAGATATTTTCAAATGGGAAACATCAAACAAAATATTGTCATTATCGGTGGTATGGCGGCAGGTTGCAAAACAGCGGCACGATTGAAAAGAATCAGCCCTGATTTTAATGTTACAATCATAGAAAAAAAATCATTTGTCTCTTACGGAACCTGTGGAATGCCTTTTTTCGCTTCAGGTGAAATTGACGGATTTTATAGCCTTGCGAAAACCCCATGGGGACGCATTCGGGACGCAGAATATTTTCAAAAAGCTAAAGGTATTAATGTTCTGACTGAAACTCTAGTCGAAAAAATAGATTATAATAAGAAACTTGTAGAATGTCTGGATATTAAGAATGGCAACAGGTTTTCCCTGACATTCGATAAACTTGTAATTAGTACAGGAGCAAAAGCAAAGAAGCCACTATTTCCTGTCCCCGATTTTGAGAAAATTTCAACATTCCATAATCCATTGGATGCAAAAAAAATCAGGGAATTAGCTCAAACCGGAAAAATCGGTAAAGCTGTAATTATAGGCGGAGGTTCTATCTGCTGTGAACTGGCAGAATCACTTGCAGGTTTATGGGGAATCGAAACTCATCTCGTCGAGCTTGAAGACAGGCTTCTTCCAACATCTCTCGATAAGGAAATGTCCCGCTTCCTTGAAAAGACATTTATCTCAAATGAAATAAATCTTCATCTTTCATCAAGGGTAGAGAAAGTATTAGAGAATGATGAAGGCAATCCTGTTGTTTATTTAATAAACGGCGAAGAGATTGATTCTGACTATGTTTTTCTTTGTATTGGAATTGAACCGGAAGTTGAGCTTGCTAGGTCAATCGGAGTAAGTATTGGTGAATCCGGTGGCATATCCGTTGACTCGCAAATGAGGACTAATCTGGAAAATGTTTGGGCTGGCGGTGACTGTGTTGAAGTAAAATCCCTCATCACAGGCAAACCGGACTTGTTCCCTTATGGCTCTCTTGCAAACAGGCAGGGAAGAGTAATTGCAAATTCAATCGCCGGCTTGAAAAGTGAATTAAAAGGAGCAAGCGGTGCAATATCGCTGAAAGTTTTCGGCCTCATTACAGCATCTTGCGGGTTGTCAGAAAATAATGCAATAAATGAAGGGTTCAATGCTGGAGTTGTCTGGGGTTCCTGGCATGACAGGCCTGACTTTCATCCTGATGCAAAGTCATTGCTGGGAAAAATGATTTATGAAAAGGGAACAATGAAGTTACTTGGATTACAACTTATGGGCAGAGGTGAAGTAACAAGATATATTGATGTTTTCTCTGTATTAATCTCAAATGGAGCTACAGCAAACGATTTTCTTGATGTAGAACACGCTTACACTCCTCCTCATTCCTCTCCTCTGAATCCTTTGAACTCACTCGGAGCGATGGCAATCTCTCAGGAAGAGGGTGGCATCAAGGCATTGAATCCGCTTTTACTTGAACAATTTGATGGAAATATTCTTGATATAAGAGAACCTTTTGAAATAAGTAATACACCTCTTGGAAAAGATGCTAAAGAATACCCGATTATGGAGTACAGGAATCAGATAAATGAATTTGACAAAGATGAACCTTTGCTTATCATTTGCCAGAAAGGGCCAAGGTCTTATGAAGCAGTAAGAACATTTATTAATGCCGGATTTTCAAATGTACAATACATTGGCGGCGGTTATCAATTTTCGAAAGTAATTATATAATGGGTCTTTGATTCATAACAGATTTTATACATTTGTTTGAGTCATAAAATAACAAGATTTGAAACAACCGGCTACTCCCCTATGATAAAAGGGTATTCAAAATAATATAGTAATTTTGCATTTAAAAAGTAAAATAAATGGAACAAAAAGAATCATATTTATATGTTGTAGGTTTAAGCCATAAAACGGCTTCTGTAGCTGATAGAGAGAAATATCAATTAAGCCGTAAGGAATTGCCTCAAGCCCTCAAAACAATTTTCAATTATGAAGGTGTACAGGGTGTGCTTATCGTTCCGACTTGCAACAGGCTTGAATTCTACCTTGTACTGGATGACGGTAAGAATCCTTTCGATTTAGTAGAGAAATTTTATTTGAGCAATAATATTAATACAACAGACATTGAAAAATATTTTTATACATTCACTCTTCCCGATGTAACACGGCATCTCTTTCGTGTAATTTGCGGTTTGGAATCTCTCGTTCTTGGCGAATATCAGGTTCAGGGACAGGTGAAAGAAGCATACAGCATTGCCTGTGAAGCAAAGACCTGTGAAAAGGTATTACATAAATTATTACACGCTGCATTCCGTGCAGGAAAAAATGTAAGAAATTCTACATCTTTGGGTTCGGGGAAGCAATCCGTAAGTGGCGTTGCTTCAAAAATAATAATTGATAATCTTAAAAAAAGTGATACGATAGCTGTAATCGGTGTAAACGAAAATACGAAAATCCTTACAGGAGAACTGAAGGGGGCAGGCTTTTCAAACTTAATTTTTGTTAACAGGACTCTCTATAAAGCAGAAATTATGGCTGAGCAATACGGAGGCAAAGCCTTCAGCCTTGAAAAACTTGATAAAGCATTGGCGGATTCAAAGGCTGTTTTCACAAGCACAGGAGCACCAGGATACATAATCAACAATGATTTATTCGACAGATTAATCCTAAAAAAACGTTTACCAAAATTGATTGTTGATATGGCAGTGCCGCGTGATGTTGATGTTTCTTCGATTGCAGATGATATTAACTACTGGGATATTGGCAGGCTTCAGGATTATCTCGCAAGGCAGATTCTGACTCAACACGAGGACATCCCCATTGCAGAAAATATTATCGAGGATGAAGTGCTTCTATTTCAGGCATGGACAGAAATGCAGAACAATAACATTTTGGAACCTTATGCAGAAAAGTTCGAGCTTGTCAGACAAGAACTCATGAAAGAATTTAAAGAATTGATGTCCGACCGTGCGTTTTCCAATCTCGACCGTTTCTCACGTTCACTCATTCACCGCCTTCAGTCAACATTCACACGAGCTTTGGTAAATAATAAAGATAAATAAAAGAATTGTAGGAAAAATAATCAAATCAGGTGGGTGTTTATTATCAGTAATTGACTAATGATTAAGTATCTACGACATATTTCATATACTAAAATTCACTGCCCTTAAATAGAGAATTTTTTGCTTCATTTATTAGTTCATCACTAACTTTAACTCCACTCCATAATCCCTTGAGTTTCGTTTTCTTATGTTTTCCTTTTTTTTGTTTAAACTCCTGAGATAAATTTTTTATATAATTATATAACCCAGGATATGTCCCAGCAGGCATATTATCCAATTCTTTATTAATTAACTTTTTATAATCTAAAGTCGTATTCTGCATAATTTATCTCATTTTTCGTATTTAATAGAAAATTTTATATTCAACGAGACATGTACAAAGTTATTATTTTTTTTAAATATTAAACCAACTTTTTATCAAAATACTGACTTCAATTTATACTTGTATTTCTCAGCTACATTGATGTATTTTTGTGTTGGTAAAATATTATTGTGTGTTTATTATAATCTGGTAATTTATGCCTTTGGCAGTGTCTTCTATATCGCAATCTGAACCTTATGGTGTAAGCTTTGAGCCAAGAACAAGCTTTATACCCGAAAATGTGGAAGTTCAAAAAATTGCTCCTATTGACTCTCAGCCGAATAAGAAATTACCTCAGGATAAATTTACACCATCGGATTCCTTTGGAAATTCCGAGTACAATAAATTAAACGAAACATACAATGCTTCAGGAAAGAAATCTACTTTAGGTGCAACTGCAAAGCAGAACAATACAAAAGAAACAGGAAGTAAAAACATAGCAGGAGCAGACAGCGAACTTACACCCGAAGAGAAAAAAGCAGTCGAGGTATTGCAGAAAGCTGACAAAATGGTCAGAGCACACGAAAATGCACACAAAGCAGTTGGCGGTAGTCTTGTTCGTGGTGGTAATTTCACTTATACATCAGGACCTGACGGCAAGGTATATGCAACCGGCGGTGAAGTTCAAATCGATATCTCTCCCGTTAAAGACAATCCTGAAGCGACAATACAGAAGATGAACCAGGTCAGAGCCGCCGCACTTGCTCCCGCCGACCCTTCAGCACAAGACAGAAGTGTTGCCGCACTCGCTTCTTCAATCGCCGCTAATGCAAGAGTGGAAGCTATGAAAGAGAATACTGAAAATACCAAAACCACCCCGGGAACAAAAGACAAGCTCATGGAATCATACAAAAACAACGAATCAAATAATCAATTCAACGATACATCATCTCAATTCACCGGTATTGGTGCTACAACTGCATCATTAAAAGAAATGCCGGAGTAGAAATTCAATTGATTTCAATTTTTACCTAACTTAACTATAACTTTTCGATAAATTCTGATATAGTCAGGTTTGCTGATTTGATAAGACTTGACAAAGTACCTTTTGCAACTTCTTTGTGATTTGGAATTGATAGTGTGATTAATTCACCTTCCTTGACCATTATTATATGACTACCTTTTTGACGAGCTATTCTCCAGCCAAATTTTTGAAGGATTTTACAAGTTTCAGAACCGCTGAGAACAGGTAGTTTTGGCATTATACCATAATCTCCAATTGCCTTGTCTCAATCGTTAAAGGGTATCCGAGTTCAGAACGGACTTCAAGACATAGTTCAATAGCTTCTCTTATATTTTCGGTTGCTTCTTCTTTCGTTTTACCCTGAGAAACACAACCGGGAATTGATGGACATTCAGCTACCCAAATTCCGTCTTCATCTCTTTCTAAAGTTATTGAGAATTTCATATAATTATTACCTCTATTTTCTGATTTCCAAATTTAATTATTATGATTGTCTTTAACAATTTATAATAATAATTGTAAAGTATAAACATTAATTTTATTTTAATCCAAATCGAAATTGAACAAAAAGATTGCAGAAAATGGTTAATCTGTACCGTGAGTAAATAATAATTGTTTTATAATTTCGTATTCGTTGTTTATTCAATTTTAAAAAGCTTTAATATTTAGGAATTAAATATGCCTGATAATAATGAATCAACCTTTCCATCGAATTTCATAAAGAAAATTATTGATGATGACCTGCTCACAAATAAATGGGGCGGACGTGTTAACACCCGCTTTCCTCCTGAGCCGAACGGCTATCTGCACATAGGCCATGCAAAATCAATATGCCTGAATTTCGGGCTTGCTAAGGAATACAATGGCTTGTGCAATCTCCGGTTTGATGATACAAATCCCTCGAAGGAAGAAACAGAATATGTTGATTCGATTATGGAAGATGTCCGATGGTTAGGCTTCGACTGGGAGGACCGTCTCTATTATGCTTCCGATTATTTCGACCAACTTTATGAATATGCTGTTCAGCTTGTGAAAGACGGCAAGGCTTATGTCTGCGACCTCAGTGCCGATGAGATGAGAGACACAAGAGGCACACTCACCGAGCCGGGGCAGAACAGTCCATACAGAAATCGTTCAGTTGAGGAGAATCTCGATTTATTCAATAGAATGAAAAACGGTGAATTTGAGGAAGGAACAAAAACTCTTCGTGCAAAGATTGACATGTCGGCAGGTAACCTGAATATGCGGGACCCTGTCATTTACCGTATTCTGAAAGTTGCTCATCACCGCACAGGTGATAAATGGTGCATTTATCCGATGTATGATTTCACACACTGTCTTTCCGACTCGATTGAAAGAATCACTCACTCAATATGTACACTCGAATTTGAAGACCACAGACCGCTTTATGACTGGTTTTTGGATGAACTCGGTGCTTATCACCCACAGCAAATTGAATTTGCGAGATTGAATTTATCTTATACATTAATGAGCAAACGCAAACTCCTTGCACTTGTCGAAGAAAAAATCGTTTCAGGTTGGGATGACCCCCGAATGCCTACCATCTGCGGTTTGAGACGAAGAGGTTATACACCTGAATCAATCCGCGATTTTGCTGAACGTATCGGTGTTGCAAAAAAAGACAGCACTGTTGAATTCGCATTTCTCGAGCATTGCATACGTGAAGATTTGAATAAGCACGCACTACGTGTCATGGGTGTGCTGAATCCTCTGAAAGTTGTGATTGATAATTATCCCGATGATTTGGTAGAAGAAATCGAAGCGATTAACAATCCTGAAGATTTGTCAATGGGAACACGCAAGCTCCCATTCTCAAAAGTGCTGTATATCGAAAAAGACGATTTCATGGTTGACCCGCCGAAGAAGTATTACCGCCTTGCTCCAAGGAGAGAAGTGCGGTTACGATATTCTTATTATATCAAATGTGTTGATTATGTAAAAGATGAAAAATCAGGAGAAATCACGGAAGTTCATTGCACTTATGACCCGGAAACAAAGGGCGGTTCTTCTCCTGACGGAAGAAAAGTACAGGGTACAATTCACTGGGTATCTTCTAAACATGCTATTGATTCGGAAGTCAGACTTTATGACCATTTATTCAATGCCGAAAATCCCGGCGAAGGTGATTACAAGCTATACCTGAATCCCGACTCATTGAAAACTGTCAATGCAAAGCTGGAACATTCCTTAAAGGATGCTGCTCCCGGAAGCCGCTGGCAGTTCGAACGTGTCGGTTATTTCTGCGCAGACAACAAAGATTCACAGCCCGGAAAACCGGTATTCAACCGCACTGTTACATTGAAGGATACCTGGGCAAAGATAGTGAAGAAGGGATAAGAAGAATTTTCAATTTAGAATTTTCAATAAAATTTAAATTTATAATTTTAAATGAATTTGAAATATTAACTAAATTAAACTTACTTTAATTAAAAATTAAATGTATTAATTTACATCAGGAAACTCACTCGGTTTTAATCTCACAATTTTTCCATTTCTGGAAATAATGAGCTCCTCATTATTTTTCCGCTTCTCTTCTAAAAGCCGCTTGTGGTAAAGTTTTAAGCCTATTTGAATTTTTTCATTCAATTCTTTATAATCACTTTTATTTAACATATTGTGATTCTTTTATTTTGTTATAAGTATTCGTATCAATTATATTTATCTTGCCTACCAAATTTGTACATGCAATTGTTCTTGGTTTATCCCATGAATTATCAATTAAAGTCCAATGATTAACTATTGGAATAAATTTTTCAAACAAATTCTTCAATCCCCTGTAATACCTTCTTTCAACAATTTCATCACCAATGCTATGACCACCTTTTTTAACACGTTCAGCAATTCTGTCTATTGCAAGTTCCACGGAGCTTAACCAAAAATATAAAAGAATAACTTCATAATTTTTACTTTTTGCAAATTCAATCGTATTAACTAATGTTTTTGATGATAATGTTGTCTCGAGTGCAAAATCTACTTGCGAATGTATAAGAGTATTTATTCTATTAAGCATTATTCTGCCTGCGGCAATGGCGGCGGCTTCAGGCTGGTAAGGCGATAATCCCGATGCAATATAATCTGCATTAACGAACTCCTTGCAATTCAATATTTCAGGAAGAATAGTATTAGAAGCAGTAGTTTTCCCCGCTCCGTTACAACCCGAAATGATGTATAGCTTTGGCATTGAGTTTTTGGTAAATAATATTTTAAGAAATATTTTTTTAAATCAATAAAAATTAAATTAGCATATTAAAAATACTTACATATAGGTAAGTGCAAAAATAAACATTTTTAATCAATTTAATAAGTAAAAAAGAACTTATATGAAAAAAAGAAATAAAACAAATATTGAGTTGTATGTAATTAACAAAGTTAAAGAACAAAGAGTATCATTTGACTATTCTCAGGCAGAGCTTGCTGACCTATTAAATCTTAGTGCCGGATTTATCGGAAAGGTTGAAAGCGGCAACTATACTGCAAAGTATAATATAAATCATATTAATTCACTATCGAGAATTTTCAACTGCAGTCCTAAAGATTTTTTTCCACTAACATATATTAAATAAAATGAATATACGTAAAATCAAAAAAGAATTTAAAAGGGTCAAATCATTAGGATTTATCAAAAGTAAAAGACGGAACAACACAGGTGTTGTTAAAACATTTGAATATTATTTCGGCTTAAATGAAAATAATATCAAAGACCCTTACTATGAAGGTTATGTAATTAAGAGTCAGAGTTTTCTATCTTCATCTAAAATTATACTGTTTACAAAAAGCCCGACTCATCCTGAAAAAGCAAATCAATATTTGAGTGAGAAATATGGATTATTCGATAAAAAATTTAAAAATGTAAAAACAATACTAACAACATTATATTGTAATAAATTTAACACTTATCTTGACACATTTTCTTTCAAATTAGATATTGATAAAACCCGGAAGAAGTTATATTTTATTGTTAAGAATTTATCTGATAATAAAATTGTAAAGGAGGATATTTACTATACCTTTGATGATATTATCGAGAATACCAAAAAGTTAGATAAACTATTAGTAGTAACGGCAAAAACAAAAATTAATAGAGGAAACCAGTATTTCTATTATCAAAACGCTACTCTTTATTTTGGTTTTAAACTTGAAAAATTCCTTAATTTATTTAAACGAGGCAGGATCAAATGCAGGATAAGAATTGGTGTTGATAGAAGTGGCCCTAACAAAGGCAAACCCCATGACCATGGCAGCGGCTTTATAATTCATAAAGACAATTTAAAAGATTTATATGATAATGTTATTGAAATAAAATAGGCTGCATTTGATTTAAGTTGAAATAATAAATATCATCTGTTTTATTTTCCATCAGCTTCAATTTAAAAAAACCTTTTCTTGTTGGCTTTGACCATACACAATTGCAGTAATCAAATATGGTCCCTCGTATATATCCGTTTAGTATCATCTGCCTGACGCATAAATTGATTTCCCTATCGCTGTATTTCTTAAGGCACACTCTCTTCCCAGCGGCATCCATCAGGAGCATAGCAAAAAGCTCATCCGGGGATTTCTCATCAGGTTCGATGTCCTCAAAAAAAGGCTTATCAAATTCAATATGTATTTTACTTATCATAATTGTCATAATTAACCTCCCCTTTTCTTCACTTCCTAAATTAAGGAGGGGACTGAGAGGTGGTGATTTTCAATCTAAAATTTGAGTCCCTCTCCCCGCTCGGAGAGGGATTTAGGGTGAGGTTTTAAGTAATATTCCTCACTGCTTTCTTGACCACTCCGATAATTCTGAAATCAATATCCTCCGTGATTTTAAAATCTGCAAATTCCTCGTTTTCGGATAATAACCAAACAGTGCCGTTCACTCTTTTCAACCTCTTGACAAACAATTCGGAATTAACAGATGCAACTACGATATTTCCACTTCGGGGTGATGACTTTGTATCAACAACCAATGTATCGCCGTCGAAAATTCTTGCATTCTCCATTGACTGTCCTGTCACTTTACAGATTATCGAGTTCTGATTTAATCCGAAGCTTTTCAGAATATCAACCTTCTCGATTTCATTCAAATCCATTTCCGGATTCATCTTCGCCGCACCTATCATCTGGCTGACAAAGTCCACCAGCTCCTGCTTAGTCAGGTAATCAATGCGTTTAATATCTACAACTTTTAATTCATTCATGCCTGTCTCCATACTGCTTAGTATATAAGATGCATCAGCCATTGCATCCGAAAATATCAGTGGATTTTTCGTTTGGCAAAAATCATAAATAATATCAATCTTCCATTTGTTATGCCCAAATCCACTTCCCTCCTGTATATAATATTTCTTTACAAGTTCGTACAGTTCCGAAATTGAAAGAAATTCTGCCTGCCTACTGAAATCGCTTCTTTTCATTTTAAATTTAATCGAATCACAGTTTCTTTTTCCTTCCGCTACCCTTCTTTTGAATGGCTCTCATCATGTCTCCTGCCGCTGCTGTAAGGATATCGAACTGTTTTACCATTTCATCGAAACTGAGCCTTTTTGCATCAATAGAATATAATTCTGCAACATTGCCTTGTTCATCCCTTCCGGCATTTGCCCTTTTCTCCAACAGCTTGCCCGCTTCGTTTGCGGCATATATAGAGCCGTCACCTGTCAGGATATATGTGGGATTGATTCCCTTATTATATAATGTTACTAAAAGCCTGTTTGGAGCATTCGCCCTGCCGTTCTCATAGTTTGCGATGTTGTCTTTGGTTTCGTTCACAGCAAGAGCAAATTGCCGAGCAGAAAGCTTTCCTCCTTCGAAGAATATATTTCTGACTTCTTTGAGCCGGTTGCCTATTTTTTTCTGTAAATCTGCCATATTATTGAAAATGTTAATTTTACTTGTTTATATTGTAAATATTACATAAATTAAATGTAAATAATACACAATATATTTGCAATATTTACTTCTGCAAATATAATTAATGTAACAGTCATTGTCAAGAGGTTTTTTATGAAAAATGAAAATTGTGGAAAAAAGATTCATGCCAAAACATCAAAATACGGAACTAATGCGGTAATTCAGGCTGATGTTGAAAAAAACAATTATTACACAAACCTTGAATATTTCATGTCTGAATCTGAAAAATTGAAGTTAATAAACAGCCTGATTGACAAATTTTTACATGAGGCTATTGAAAATTATTTAATTAATGAATTTGAAGCAGGCGATATAAGATTTATGCTCAATAACTACTTAACAACTTCTCATAACCAGGTAATACCTGATTATTACATTCCGGATGAGGATGAAACAATTTACGATTTATTATAAATGTTCACAGGTGTACCGATGAAAGACGTATATGAATTATTAACACAGGAAGATTTAACATCTGACTTACAGTTGCTGCAGGATTTTTGCGGCTTCGACACAATCAAAGTGCTTTTGAGAAATTTCGGAGGTTTGAGCTTTTACATCCCCAAAATCACAAGGTTGGAAAGCCTCGTTCTAAAATATGTTAAAGAACATTCGGATAAAACATATAAACAGATGGCAAAGGAACTGAACGTGTCCGAACAATACCTAAAAACTTTAATCAAAAAGCAATTGAATTAATTGGATAAAATCCTAATTTTCAATTTTCAATTTAAAATTTTCAATAAATTTATAATGTATAAATTTAGAATACACATCTATCATAATAAATAATAAATTTGAATTGGATTTAACTGTGAGAGTTTAGAATTTTATAATTATTATATTGAAAATTCAATGTAAATTGAAAATTATAAATTGAAAATTTAATATTATTGTATATGTATTTGGGTGAAATTACACAAATCATATATACAGAGTTTATTTAGTTAATATTTGAAATACTGATTATGGCTATAATAAGTACATCCAAGCTGATTACTATTGACCGTTATTTTGCCGAAGAAAAGGATTTACATCCTCACGCAACGGGTGAGTTCACAAACCTGATGCACGACCTGATTCTTGCTATCCGCATCATTGCAATCGAGGTACGCAGGGCAGGCATAAATGACATCATGGGTATAACTGATTTTGTGAATATAAACGGAGATAAAGTCCGCAAGCTGGATGAATACGCAAACGAAGTTATTTACCGTTCTATGGTTCGATGCGGTAAGCTCTGTGCAATTGTTTCCGAAGAATTTGACGATGTTATTTCAATTCCAAAAGAATATAAAAAAGGAAAATACATACTTGCCTATGACCCGATTGACGGCTCAACGAACATTGATGTTGGCATATCAATCGGAACAACATTCTCATTGTATAAAAGACTCGACCCATACTCAGTTGATGACCCTACTGCTGACGATATTCTTCAACCCGGGTACAAGCAGGAAGCCGCAGGTTATGTTCTTTATGGCTCAAGCACAATACTTGTTTATACGACAGGAAACGGTGTTAATGTTTTCACGTATGACCCGACAATCGGCGAATTTATTCTGACATTTGAAAACCTGAAAATCCCTAAACGAGGAGCCTTGTATAGCTGTAATGAGTCTAACTCTCCGGGATGGGACGAGAAAATCAGGCAATACCTCGAATACCTGAAAAGGCCTGATGATTCGGGTAAAAAGCCTTATTCACTACGCTATGTTGCAACAGCAGTTGCTGACATTCACCGTACACTGCATTATGGCGGGATTTATATGTATCCTGCATCTCCGAATCATCCTGACGGAAAAATTAGAATATTATATGAAGCAAATCCACTTGCTATGCTCATCGAGCAGGCAGGCGGCAGAGCTTCAACCGGTACAAAAAGGATTTTGGATGTTAAACCTTATTCAATCCACCAGCCTGTTCCATTCTTTGTCGGAAGCGAAGAAGATGTGCTTGATGCGGAAATGTTTATCAAAGGTGAACATCCTTCGCAAAAAAACTGATTATTAAAACCCCCGAAACCCCCATTGAAAAAGGGGGCAAAATATAGCGATTTGTACCGAAGAATCATTTTTTAAAAAGTTCAAATAAAGGCTTAATGTGCCTAATCAAAATAAGTATGCAGATTGCAATTGTAATAAATATTAGCATTTCCCGACTGAAGTTCGGAATAAACATTAATTTCATTAGCAAATTTTCAGGAATGATAATCAGAATAGCAGGTAAAAGCACTGTAGCGGCTGAGTTTGCAATGTGAACATTTCTTTTAATCAACCTAAATTCGATTACCCATATTAATGCCCATATAATAAATAACAAAGGATTAATCATGAGAGACACACCTACTGCAGATGACAAGCCGCGTCCACCCTTGAATTTCATAAACACACTGAAATTATGTCCGAGAATAACAAAGAATCCTGCAAGAGAAATTATAGTAGTATTATCATTAGAAATTATCTTAGCTAATAGAATTGATGCTATTCCTTTTAAGAAATCAAGAATAAATACAGCAATGCCTATCCACTTTTTACCGGTAATTTCAAAGCTGTTCATAGCACCTATATTGCCTGTTCCTTTCTTCCGCAGGTCTTCGCTGTAAAACACTTTCACAATTATAAAAGCCCAGGGGATTGAACCCAACAGGTAGGAGAGCAATATTACAGCAGACATATGATAAGTGGTATTATCAAGCATATAATTATTTGTTGATATTACGTATTAATAATTATTTTTTAAAGCAATAATTTATAATTTTCAATTTTGCAATTTTCAATCAATTTTCAATATTTAATGTTAAAAAAGAAATGGACTTATTGATTTTTACCATAATAATAAATTGAACTCATAAATAAATTATTTAATTGAATATTTTGAAAATTTGTTCATTAAAAATTCAATGAAAATTTACAGAATTGAAAATTCTATTCCTTCAATTCCCCAAGAAATTTCTTCATCGTCGAATACAGCAGTTCAAGCGGCAAACCGACTATGTTATAATAACATCCGTTTATATGACTGACAAACACAGCACCGAAGTCATCCTGTATGCCGTAAGCACCTGCTTTATCGAGTGGAGAACCTGTTTCGACATAAGCCTCAATCTCATCTTGAGTGAGTGTTCTGAATGTAACCTCCGTTTTTTGAACAGCAACTTCGTTCTTCATAGATTCTGAATCAACAAGTGCAATTCCTGTATAGACGATATGAGTTTTTCCGCTAAGAATATTCAACATTCGGACAGCTTCCAACTTATCAACGGGCTTATTGAGAATTATTCCATTCAGGACAACGATAGTATCAGAGCCGAGCACAACAGCAGGTTTCCCGATTTTCTTTGCAACAAATTCTGCTTTTTTTAATGAGAGTTCTTTAACGTGAAGCACAGGGTCAACACCATCAGAAAAATCATCTTCATCTATATCTGCCGGCAAAACCTCAAATTCAAATCCAAGCTGACGCAGAAGTTTTTGCCGCCTCGGCGACTGCGAAGCGAGTATAAATGGTTTATCGAGATTAATTAGTTTTGCTATATTGAGCATAAAAAAATTAATAAATATTATTCTTGTTTCAAAGTAGCTTATCTATTTCAGAAGTAAAAAGAAGCATATCATTAAAATGTTTAATAACATCTTCCTTTTCAAAGTAAACCATATCATCATAATCACCGGTTTGTCTGTTTTGATATGCTTTATAATATGTTCTGCCGAATTCTATATCAATCTTACCGGTATGAATATAGTTTTTGTTGAACCAGCCTAATAATTGTTTATGTTTTGAAGTTGAATAATTATTTTTTAGTGAAAGTGCAGAAACATAATAAAAAATTGCATAATAAATTCTGTTTCCAGCAAGATGAAAATGATTCTCTAAAATTGCAGATTTAGCTTCTTCAATTGTTTCTTTTGCCCTTGCAATACGATAATTAATTAAATCAGTTGTATTATACTTCATAAAAAACACCTTCTTTTTTTATATTTGTACGGAAAGGTGTTAAAGGATTAATTATGTCCTGTGAATTAAATATGTGTACATCAATGAAAATATCGAATTCAAGTATATAATTATAAATGATGTCAATAACTTCATCTTTGAATCTTTGGTTTACAATTCTATCGAATAATATCGCAATGTCATAATCCGAATCAATATGGAAGTCGCTTCTGACTCTTGAACCAAAAAGATAAATCCCATTGAAATCAGGATATTTCTGTTTCAAATCAGACAAAAGTTCTTTTATGATTTCATTTATGAGTAAATTTTCCATACTTGAAATTATTGAATAATTATTCAAATAACAAAAACGAGTTTTATAAAGAAAAATTTTGTTTTATCGTTTTTTTTAACCACTTAAAAATTAAGTCCATAAGAGACTGCGAAGCGAGTATAAATGGTTTATCGAGATTAATTAGTTTTGCTATATTGAGCATTTATTATAGTTAATTATGAAAAATCAGATAATATTTTTTTTATTGACGTTTAAAGCTAAGTTCCAATATATAAAAATTTATATCATGTTTTACACAATAATTGTCATAAATATTCAGATAATTATAGAAATAATACCGTATTAATCATTATAAAATTAAAGTGTTACGAAAATATTATTTTATATTGACAAAATATATATTAATTTTGTCAATAATATTGTCACTAAGTTTGTCATAGATATTGTCAATAAGTTAATATGGAATTATCATATAATTATCCTCATTTAACATTTCAGCGAAGATGGGAACTGACACCTAATATAATGTTTTTGTTGGGAAAATGTGAAGCCTATATTAAAGCAATCTCAAATACCCCGATTCTACCTGAATATTACCAGGAATTACTTTCAGTGGCATTAATCAAAGGAGCACAGGCTACGACTGCAATCGAAGGTAACACCTTAACAGATGAAGAAATTGAAAAAATTCTTAAAAATATTAAACTACCACATAGTAAAGAATACCAGGAAATAGAAGTCAAAAATATTTTGGAAGCATTAAATCTATTAAAACACGATGTCATCAATAGTAATAATGTAGTAAAAGTTACTCCCGATTTAATAAAAATATTTCATAAATTAATTGGAAAAAATTTAGGCGTGCATTTCGATGCAATTACGGGGAAATATAGAACGGACAATAGGACTGTGGGAAATTACAGGTGCCCTTTCCATGAAGATGTTCCTATATTGATTGATAAATTATGCGATTGGTTATTAAATGAATTTCATTTTCCCAATACCCAATCTTTCCATGAAATTGTCATACAGGCTATTGTTACACATATTTATATTGAATGGATTCACCCTTTCGGTGATGGCAACGGAAGAACCGGCAGGCTGATAGAATTTTACATACTTCTTCGGGGTGGAAATCCTGACATTGCATCACATATTTTATCAAATCATTATAACACAACCAGGCCTGAATATTATAGGCATCTGGATGATGCAAGAAAAAGAAACTCATTAACTTCATTTATTGAATATGCCCTCGAAGGTTTCCATGACGGATTAGAACAAACCTTGCTATCAATTCAAGAAAGCCAGTTTAAAATTACATGGCAAAAATATGTTTATGACATATTGAGTGAAAAACAAGCAGGTTCAAAAATTGTTAACAAAAGAAGGAGAGTGCTTGTTATGGAAATGCCATTAAACAAGAGCTACACAATCGAAGAAATTACAATAATTAGCCCCAAAATTGCCAGATACTTTGCAAAATTAGACAGCAGGACTATTTATCGAGATATAAAAGCTCTTTTGGAAATGAATCTATTAATTAAAATTGATAAGAAATATAAAGCTAATTCAGAAATTTTACGAAATTATTTACCTGGGAAAAAGACTTGAAATGAGAAGTTAAAATTTAGTAATTCTACTCCCCACAAATCATCAGCTTTCCCGCTGTTATTCCATTGCTCGTTTTCATGACAACAAAATACAATCCCGATGAATATTCATTGTCAAATCTTATGCAATGTCTTCCTTGTGAAAAATATCCATCTGTTATTTGCTTCAATTTTTCACCGGTTAAAGATAATAATGTCAATTCAACAAAATCACCTTTATAAGTTTTTTCATTTTTTATGTCCTCTTTTCTTATAATGACACATAAGTAAAGAAAAGGTCTCAAAAATAATAAAAATAACCCCATGTTTCAAACATGGGGCCATTCTATATAACTTATGACTTAAGCCACACTAAAGTGTGGGCCAAGACTCATTTATGCTCATCCTTATTCTTACAGCACTTTGGAAGTTTGTCGAAAGCGTCTTTGTCGGCAGTCATATCGTCTGCGTCGTAACCTGCTTTGTTAATAGCTAATTTTATGTTTTCGAGAGTAACGACATCAGAATGATATTGCACAGTAACTATCTTAGTTTCACTATCGAGGTCAGCCGATTCGATGCCGTCAAGCTTATTAACAGCTTTTTCAATTTTTGCCTTGCAATGGCCGCATACCGCTGAAGTCTTAATCCTTGCTTCCTTAATCGTAGTGTCCTGCTCTTGTGCCATGGCAGTCGTTGTGAAAACAAAAGCCGCTAACAGAAAAATAACTGCACTGAATAATAATTGCTTTTTCATATTTTTTTCTCCTGATAATATTTTAAAATATTTGTTTTACTTTTCTTCTAAATTAATAAATTCTTTTCTATTAAAGACAATCTCAATTCTAAGTCCCTATCCATTTGGAGAGGGATATAGGGTGAGGTATTTTATTTTATTTCATACCTTAAACCAATATATATCACTCTTCCGATTATTGGTGCCCAAATAATCGAGCTGTCGAAATAGGAAGTTCCACTCAGCTTTCCAAAGGGGTCATTCGCCGCAATAATCGGATTTACCTGTATGTAATCCGTCAGGTTTTCAGCTCCTAAGAAAATGCTCAGATTATCTATTTTCTTAGTTATCTGTGCATTGAGCATAAGGAATTGCTTTGACTCAGACGAAATCCTGTACTCGACTGGATTCATCTCCGTATCAGGCAGTCTCATCTTTCCGTTGAATACTGCGGTTGCATCAATAAGCCAGCTTCCTTCCCCAATTGAATAAGCAGTGTTAATGAAATACTTATGCTTGCTCACCATCGGTTTATCATCAAGCTTTCCATTGATTGTCATCTGAACATCATTATACCTGTAGGCTGTAACAATGTCGAGATTATCAACAGGCTTGAAAGACAGGTCAACCTGGAACGAATTAGAATATGACTTGCCTTTCAGGTTATAGAAATGCACCGAACGAACATCCTGGTCCATATCTGCAATCAACTGGTTATCAAAATCGGTCCTGTACAGCTCTGTGTTCAGTGTGAAGTATGTACTTCCAATTGTAAAGTCAATTGATGAATTGATTCCATAATTCCATGCTATCTCAGGTTCGATTGCTTCTTCAAGTATGAACTGACGGGATGAAGCCATAGCACCAACATTTTCGGCATATATGTTAGGTATTCTGTATCCCTTTCCAGCCGATGCCCGGACAACAGCAGTCGGAGAAATTTCATATTTCAGATGAACACGCGGAGTAAAAAAGTTTCCGAATAAGCTATGGAAGTCTTCCCTGACTCCACCGGATAATGTAAATCCCAAGAGGTTCTGCAATGTGTATTCGGCAAACATGCCGGGGACAGATTCAATCCTGCTTTGGAAATTTCCGGCAAAGCTCTCATTAATATCATCATACTGATAGCTCAAACCAAGCGACAACTTATGTTCGGTTTCCTTTTCTTCTGAATTTGTTTCTGATTCTGCCTCCTCTTCCTCTTCATTATGAAAACCCAGCATATCGCCTATTGCAACATCATACTTTAGATTTACATAAGCGGAATTCTGCTTTCCTTCGTAATCCCTCCTGCCAAAGAATGAGTTGACAGAATGGCTCGAAAGCGAATATATCATCCCGATGCTGTTGTAATATTCTGTAGGAAAAATATAACCGGTTTGTCCCCACAGCTCATACCTTTTATTAGTCATATTCATTCCATAAAGCGAAGAATCGTTTAAGGGGAAAAATCCTTTCTGACCTCCCTTGCGGTCTTCATATATCACTTTCCCAACCAATTGCATTTCTAATTCACCATCATAATACCACCATCTGTTCATCAGATTCACCTGACTAAGCAAAGGCTGGTCAAGAAAGGAATCCCCGTTTTGGTCTATTTCAAGCTTTTGCAAATTACCATGGAAAAACAACGCTGTGGACATTGTATCATTGAACTTATATCTCGTATTGAGGTCAGCTTCAAGTCTGCCAAAGTAATCCCCCAACAAGCTTGCGAACAATGGCTCACTCTCCTGAGCTTTTTTATATTCGACATTAATCTGTCCGGTTATTGACTCATAGCCTGTAATAACAGATGCAGCTCCTTTTGAAATCTGTATTGACTCCATCCAGGGTCCGGGTATATAAACCATACCAAAAGGTTGTGCTATTCCTCTCATAGCAGGAACTTTCTCAGTCAGTAGCTGGCTGTAAATACCTGCTAAACCCAGCATCTGAATTTGCTTGGCACCAGATACGGCATCCGAATACTCGACATCAACCGATGCATTCGTAGAAAAGCTTTCGGACAGGTTACAGCAAGCCGCCTTTCTCAATCCGCTTAAAGTAATCTGTTGTGTATTTGCAAGGTCTGCTTTAGAAATGACTGTACCCATATTATCACCATAAACCTCGACTTCTTCAGTTGTCAAACTCGATTTCAACTCAACTTCAACAATTCTCTGGTCTTTGGCTATATCAATTGTATCCTTATTATATCCTGTATAACTGATAACGAGCTTATTCGATTCATCAGTCTTTTTGATTTTAAACTCGCCTTCCTTATTTGACAGGACTCCTATTGTAGTTCCGAGCCATTGTACAGAAGCGCTAACCAAAGGAGAACGCTTTCCATCTGCATCAATTCCAAACACGTAGCCATGAAGTTCCTGAGAATAAACTTTGCCACTACACATCAACAGCATAAATGCTGCCAATAAAACAATTTTTGTTTTGCTATCCATAATATTATACTTCTTCATTTTACTTTATAACCATGTTTAATCAAATTCTGCTTCGCTTTTTCCAAAGTAACTTCCACAAGTTCCATGTCGCATAGTGGGCATATTCCTGCTTTGTCAGATATTACGTTCCAGTCCATCGGGTCCTGAAACACTTTGCCATCTTTATTTTTATCAATACTCATCAAATCAATAATCCCTTCACGGACAATTGATTCTTTTTTGGTTTTTTCTTTTATTTCCTCCGGATTCTTCTTGTTCTCCATCTGATTATTCATTTCAGGATTTGTTTCATTTCCCATATCCATTCCTTCATGCTCTTGTCCTGTTACCATTCCCGTTTTCAACTGGCTTTCGGAATCTATCAGGTAACCGCCTGTCGAAGCTATTTCCTCTCCTTCATTCAATCCCGACAGAATTTGATATTTATCATCAACTTTTATTCCTACAGTAACTTCACGTGGCTCAAACATTCCTTCGCCTGCTTTGACCCATACTATATTTCTTTTACCTGTGAACAGGATTGCATCCGAAGGTACAACCAAACCTCTGCCGAAACTCTTCTCAAATACAGTTTCGCCGAACATCTGAGGCTTGAGCTTTCCTCTGCCATTTGCAATCTCACTTCTTATCTTAATCGTCCTTGTTTGTGAATTAACGACAGGATAAATGTACGACACCCTTCCTTCGAACACATCACCGGGGAATGCCTGCAATGTGATTTTTACTTTACTTCCAACGCTGACCATATTCAAATCTCTCTCAAATATTTCAGTTATATTCCAAAGTAATGATAAATCAGCTACATCATAAAGCGTGGTGCCTTCGTTGAAATACATACCCTCCTGAACTTTTTTCTCGATTACAATTCCGCTGATTGGAGAATAGTAAGTAACCGTCATTTTGATTTCCTTTGTATTCTCCAGTTCCTTTATTTGAGCATCAGTCATACCGAATAATTGCATTTTCTTTTTTGCTGAACCCAGCAAAGAACTTGAGTTTCTGTCGCTATTCAAAGCAATCAGGTATTCGTTTTGGGCTTGTACCAGGTCAGGACTGTAAACTTCAAATAGAGCTTGTCCTTTTTTAATATAATCGCCTGTTTTAGCGACAAATAATTTTTCAACTCTGCCGTTAAATTTAGCAGAAATCACTTTTCTGTTCTGGTCTGCAAAATCCATGTAGCTGTATCCTGAAACCTGTTTTCGCAGTTCTTCCTTATGAACATGAATTGTTCCCACATTTCCCAGAACAAGTTTGTTATCAGTCAGCTTGAGCATATTTTTCATATCTGATGTGTCCGAACTCTCTTCCACATCTTTTCTAACTAATTCCATTTGGCAAATCGGGCATACGCCGGGTTTATCTGAAATGACCTGGGGGTGCATAGTACATGTCCATAATTCTTTTTTTTCTGCCCGGCTGTGTTGATGGTCGGCAGATTCTTTATCATTTTTTGAGCAGGATGTAATAAATAAACTGCTAAAAAAAACTGCGGCCATTATTAAAATTATTTTTCTCATCTATTCCTCTGTATTATTTTTTATATTTTTCTAAACCGTGTCAGGAGTTACTCCTGACACACATAACCCTTTTATTCTGAATTATATTCACCCGTCATCATCTCTATTTCGGCAATAGCCATAAGATAATCAACCTGAGCCATATAGTAATTCATTGTTTGCATTAGCAGCATCCTTCCCGTATCAATCACAGTATTGATGTTTGTCTGATTGCTCTGATATTGAGATACCTGTGAGGTTCTTGCTTTCTCGTAAAGGGGTATGACATTTTCAGAATACAACTTAATCAAATCATTAGAAGTCTGCATTTTCACATAAGATGATTTAAGCTGTGAATTCATTTCCCTCTGCATGTCATTTCTTTCAGATTCGATGCTCAAATTACTTGTCTGCAATTCCTGTGTCTTATAATTGTATTTATCAACAGACCAGGGCATAAAAGGCAGGGTGAAAGAAGCCATCAAGCCGTACATGAACTCCGTCTTTCCGTTTCCGTCAATCATATCCGGTGCTGTTTTTGATGTTAAGGGCATACCTTTCGGCATTCTCATCAGCATACCTTGCAGCATCAAATCCGGTATCTTCTCTTTATCGTTTGCTATGATTTCGGATTTATTCATTTCAATCATTGAGTTCATTCTCTTCAATTCGGGGTTGTTGTCAGCAAGATTCTGTTCAAGCTCTTCACGGCTCGAATTATATGGCTTGATATTCAAATCTTTTGAAATATTGATTTCTTTTGAATCAAGGTCTCTTCCTAATAATTTATTAATTTTAAACAGTTCTGCATCCCTTTGATTTCTGAAAATCAGAAGTTGAGTCTCATAAGTTGCAATTTCACTCTTGATTGTCAGAATATCAGCCTGGGATATTCGATTAATCTCATACAGGCTCGATAAAGATTTCAATAAATCATTTAATAAATCTATACTTCCCTGCTCGATTTCCACTTTTCTGTCAACTAACCAAATGTTATAATAAACCATTTTTAGCTGGGCAATCAGATTAAGCTTGTAGGACTGATAATTATCCTGCTGTATCACAACATTCTTCTTTTCAACATCCACCATTGCCGATATTTTACCACCAAGCGGGAACATCTGGGATAAAGCAAGGCTTTGCGAAAACGGTGAATTAATAAAATTCAAACTCGAAAATGGAATTTGGGTTATATCGAGGCCAACAGAAGGCGAGGGGTAAGCATCTGCCGATTGTACTCTGTATTCCGAAGACCTGATTTTATAATTCAATGACTTCAACTGGGGATTATTCTGCAACGCTTCATTAACCAACGAATCCAGCGTTTGTGCCTTACTTTGAGTGTAACCCATCATAAGAATAAGTAAGAATAAATATGCAATCCTTAATTCGTAATTCGTAATTCGTAATTCGTAATTTTTCATTTCAGCCCTCCTTCATCCATCCTGCCATCTTCGACAATTCCAGCTTGCCTTTTTTCAAGGCACGCTCTTTCATAATTACAAATAATATCGGAGTAACAACAAGAACGTGTACAGCCGAAGTAAGAAGACCGCCAATCATCGGAGCTGTGAGAGGCTTCATCACATCGGAGCCGGTGCCTGTAGCCCACATCACAGGCACAAGTCCAATCATAGCTACGAAGACCGTCATCAGCTTGGGCCTAAGCCTTAGAACAGAGCCTTCGACAGCGGCTTCATAAATATCTTTATTCGTTAATGCCTCTCTTTTGCCATCGTGAAAAGCCTTTAATCTCTTATCTAATGCCTCATGCAAATAGACAACCATTACAACACCAGTCTCAACCGCAACTCCATATAAGGCAATAAAACCTACCCATACTGCCACTGAGAAATTATATCCAAGTATGTATATCATATACATGCCTCCGATTAACGCAAAAGGTACGGATAGCATAACCACACCTGCTTCTTTATAGTCATGGAGTGTGAAGAAAAGCAGTACAAATATAATTAGAAAAACAACAGGCATTATTATTTCTATTGTTCTCTGTGCCCTCACTTTGCTTTCATACTGCCCGCTCCAAAGATAGGTATAACCATAAGGAAGCTTTAAGCTGTCGGATATAACCTTTTTCGCATCATCCATAACACTACCCATGTCTCTGCCTCGGGTGTTCATATAAACCAAAGAACGCAGGGAAGCGTTCTCACTGTTTATCATCGGAGCGCCTGTACTAACATATATATCGGCTAATTCCGATAAAGGTAAAAAGATTTTTGACCCCGGACTTGCAGACAATAAGCTTGCTGATGATATATTTGAATTTGTCATCTGCGATTCCGGACTTCCACTGCCTGCCATCGAAGCCATAGAACCTGAGCCGGTTTTTCTTGAAAAACTACCCATTGTGTTCATGCCTCCGGTTGACATTCCAGCCGAAGTTGTAACAGGAACAATCAGGCTTTTTATGTCTTCGATTGAATTTCTGATTTCTCTTTCATATCTCATTCGAATTGGGAATCTCATCCTCCCTTGAATAACAATACCGAGATTTTGTCCCCCGATAGCTGTTTCAATAATATCCTGAACATCAGCTATATTGAGTCCGTATCTTGCAATAGCTTCCTTTTTCACTGTGATATTAAGATAATACCCGCTTTGGACTCTTTCTGCAACCACATCCGCCGCACCTTTTACATTTTTGAGTAAACCTTCTGCTTTGATTGCATAATACTCCAGAGTATCCAGGTTGTCTCCGAATATTTTAAATCCAATATCGGTTCTGACTCCTGTTGACAGCATGTTAATTCTATTTATAATGGGTTGTGTCCAGCCGTTTCTTAATCCCGGGAATTGCAGCTTTCTGTCCAACTCGGCAACAATGTCGCTTTTAGTTATACCATGCCTCCATTCACTTTTGGGTTTTAGAAGTATAATAGTTTCAATCATGCTCGGCGGAGCATTATCAGTTGGGGTTTCGGCTCTGCCGGCTTTACCAAGAACATGATGAACTTCGGGAACTGTCATTATTATTTGGTCCTGAACCTGCAATATCCGATTTACTTCGGTAATTGAGGCATTAGGCAATGTAACAGGCATATATAGTATTGAACCCTCATCCAATGGTGGCATAAACTCCGAACCAGTGTTCATAACCATAGGTATTGTTATAAACAAAGCCAATACGTTAATTCCCATTGTTATTTTTCTGTGCTTAAGCACCCAGTGAATGACAGGCTCATAAATTCTTATAAATATTCTCGTAACAGGATTTTTCATTTCAGGCCTGAATTTACCTCTCATTAAAAGAGTCATCAGAACCGGAATCAATGTTATTAGGACTATTGCCGAACCTGCAATCATAAATGTTTTTGTAAATGCAAGCGGCTGAAAAAGTTTTCCTTCTTGTCCAGTCAAAAAGAAAACCGGTAGGAATGAAACCAGAATAATTAATTCAGAGAAGAAAATCGCTCTTCCTACTTGTTTTGCCGAGATAATCGAAATCCTTTTATATTCTTCGCCTGTCAGCTTACCTTTTTCACTTATTGCATGTGCAATATTACGGTATGCATTTTCGACCATGACAATTGAGGCGTCAACTATCACTCCAATCGCAAGAATAATTCCGCCGAGGCTCATTATATTGGATGTAATTCCGAAAAGATGCATTAAAATAAAAGCCAGCAGAACAGATACAGGAATTTCAATAATTATTCTCAATATGCTTCTGAAATGCAATAAAAAGATAGCCACCATAATCGAAACAACAATCCCAGCCTCAATTAATGCCCGCTCCAATGTACCCACAGCTTCTTTAATCAATGTTGTTCTGTCATAAGAAACAACTATATCAACTCCCGGAGGTAAACCGGGTTTAATTACTTCAATCCTTTTCTTTACATTATCAATGACTTCTCTGGCGTTGGCTCCCTGTCTCATAACGACAATGCCGCCAACAACCTGTCCTTTACCGTTTTTTTCGAGCGAACCACGCCTGATATCTCCGCCAAGCTGTACCTTGGCAACATCCTTTAAGAAGATTGGAATGCCGTTTGGTGCATTTTTAATAGCAGCATTTTCAAGGTCCTCTTTATTTTGTATATAACCTTGTCCACGAACGAAGTATTCAGCATCACTCAATTCTAACAACCTACCACCTACTTCATTGTTGCTTCTTTGAATAGTTTGAACTACTTCTGAAGTCGTAACATTATAACTTCTCAATTTGTCAGGGTCTATATCAATCTGGTATTGCCTTACAAAACCGCCGACGCTTGCCACTTCGGCAACTCCGGGAACTGAAACCAATTTATATCTTATAAACCAGTCTTGAGTGGCTCGCAGTGAACTCAAATCGTATCCCTTGCCTTCGACTGTGTACCAAAAAACATGTCCCACACCTGTTCCATCCGGTCCTAATACGGGAGATACTCCGGGAGGTAACGTAGAGCTTATTGTTGCTAACCTTTCTAGAACCCTTGTTCTTGCAAAATACAAGTCAACGTTGTCTTCAAAAATTACAAATATAAAAGACATCCCGAACATTGATGATGCCCTTACTGCTTTAATACCCGGCAATCCCTGCAAATTAGTTACAAGCGGATATGTAATTTGTTGTTCTATAATATCGGGTGACCTGCCCATCCATTCGGTAAATATTATTACCTGGTTCTCCGACAGGTCGGGGATTGCATCAACCGGCAAAGTCGCTACAGAATATATACCGATACCGGTTAATACAATATAAAGTAGTATTACAATAAACCTGTTCTGAGAACTCCATTCAATTATTTTTTCTATCATATTATATTTTTCTTTATACTTTTTTAAAATTTATTTAGTGTGCAATAATTCCACCGTACAAGCCGGTAATTGTTACTATGATAAAGCTGATTAAAGCTAATACCCAGGCAAATTTTCTTAATGAATTCTTCCAAAGAAAACCTGACCAAATCCATAATATTACCAATGATAATATTCCTAACCATTTGTGAATATTTACAAGCCATTCCTTAGGGTCGCCTTCAAAATTACCCGCTTGTTGCAAGCCTGTTACAATCGCAGGGATTGAAATTATTGCAGCTATTAATACAATATATTTGATTGAAAATTCAAACTGTTTCCACTTAAAACTAAAAGTGGTAAACAGAAACGCCAGTATTGATAATGCAAGCGGGAAATGCACCAATTTATTATGCAGATGATGGAACAGTAGATCCGGAAATACAATTTCTTCCCTGCTTTCACTTTCATTATGACTTTGACCCATAGCCATTTGCTGACTATGAGAGTCGGCATTGGTTGTTTGCAGGGAAGAATCTTTGACAATTTCTATTTTCTTTTTATGCACTTCCTTGCTGTGTGCATCCAACTGCGTTGGAATAATTATAATGCAAAGCATAATAAAATTTATAATTAATAATTTCATTGTTTTCATAGTTATTATTTATAGTAACGAAAAATTTGAATTATATAAAATTAACAAAACCATTCCAATATTAAATGTCATTCCTCGAAAGCAGAAGCCCATTAAATCTATATTATATCTATATTCTGTTATTAAAAGCGGCTCACTGCCTTCAAAGGAATGACTTAAAAAAAAAATTTTATTTTTAATATTATTATCGAACTCACTTAACATAATAACCATTATTAATAAGGTTGGTTCTGGCATCCGATAATTTTACTTCTGTAAGTTTCATAAAGCAAATAGGGCAGGAGTCAGTCTTGTCCGATATCACATTCCAGTGCATCTGGTCTTGAAAAACCTTTCCATCTTTATTTTCATCAAGCGCAACTAAATCTACGATCCCTTCTCTTATTAAATCGCTTTTCTTTATCTCCTCGTTTGGTTGGCTGTGGTCATGATTCTCATCATTTTGTCCCATATTCCCCATATTTCCCATATGTCCCGAATGTCCCGAATGTCCCGAATGCCCCGTATTTCCAAAGCCGAACTGCGAACAACTGGTTGATGCTGTCAATATCACTGCCGCTAAAACAATAAAGCTTGTTAAAGCTATGAATTCTTTTAAGTATTTCATTTTTTTTCCTTTCTTATTTGTGATTCTAAATATTTTATTCCACCAGCATAAAGTCAGGCATAGAAACCTGTGCTCAACTTTTCAACAAAGAACAAAGCTATAACTAAAAAAATCATTTATTAATTCTTTCAATCCTATCTAACATTTTATTGCAATTATCAATAATGGAATTCATATTATCAGTCATGTATTTCATCATATCCTGCATTTCTTTATCCTCCATCATTCCTGAATCTTTAATCATGTTATTCAATTGCCCGGTCATGCTTTTCATATCTTTTGTAATATCGTTCATACACTTCATCATTGAAAACATATGTTTCATAATCACCTGATGTTTTATAGGATCCATAGCATTCGGATTTTGCATCACACCGGATTCATTCATAAAATCCATCATTTGATTTGTTCTTTCACACATTTGCTCCATGTTATTCAATATTTCCTGTATATTTTTCATCATTTCCTGCATTCTTGTGGAAAATCCCTTATCCATCATACTACTATCTACTTCTATACCTCTCTGATTATTTCCACTATGGTGGTTAAGTTGAGCCCATGAGGACTGCAAAGAAATTATAACAAAAACAAGAATTAGCGATATTGCAAACTTCATCAATCTACCGGATGAATTGAGTGATAAATAATTTATTTTCAATGCGTATATCCTTTATAAAAATTTTAAACTTATGTATAGTTCTTAGAAAAAATTTCAGTATTTGATTGTTTTTAATAGAAAGCAGGAACCTTATTTATATATATATCACCGTTAACTAACACATAATGCCTTCGGGTTCCTGCCTCCATTAGAATAAAAATTGTAAATAATTTAATTTATTACTTTAAAAAAGCTCACTTAACTTCAAAACCATTTTTTATAAGGTTATTCTTAGCATCGGCAAGTGTAACTTCCTTAAGCTCCATGTTACAAATTGGACATGTACCTTTGCTGTCAGAAATAACATTCCAATCCATCTGGTCCTGAAAAACCTTTCCGTCTTCATTGACATCAATCGCTTTAAGGTCAATTTGCCCTTCTCTTATCAATTCACTTTTTACTTCATCTTTTGCCTTGTTATGTTCATGGCCGCCGCCGCCATGGCTACCGTGCCCTCCGCTTTTGCAGCATTGAGCATCCATACTTATTACCTGTGCAAATAGCAAGACAAGACAGGTAATCATTATCGAGACATAAAAAGCAAGATATTTCTTTGAATTATTCATCTTTTACCCTTTCAATTATGATGTGATTCGTGGTCACCATTGTTCTTCGCTTCAGACCCGGTCTTGAAATGAAGCAACAAGGTATTATTTTGTTTATTCTTATGACAGGGACAATCGGATAGTTCAACTGCTACATCGCCCATCATTTTCATCATGTTTTCCATATGCTTAACCATACCCGAGTCGGCAAACATCATATAGTCCATATTATAATCTAAGCCGGAATCAGGTATAAATTCACACATCGTGGAATCAGAATTCCAGTTAAATTTACCTTTGATATGGTGAGCATCTTTAAGATGTTCCATCATTCCCATGTTACTCATAGCATCCCCCATATCTGAGTGTCCCATATCTTTACTGATAGGGCACATTGAATCATTCATATCTTTCTTGCTGATAAGAACAAAATTCGCTTCTATAATTTTAGGGTCCACACTTTTGGCAAATGTAAGTTTTATGATTTCGTTAGCTGATACATCCTGTGAATTATTAGCAGGAGAGAATTGTACAAACCAGTTGCCATTTGTATTCATAGGATTATCATTCATTGTGCATGAAGATATAACCATCAAAGCTGATATGAAAAACGATACCAGCAATATTATTGATTTTTTCATTTTTTCCATCCTTGTTATTAACTATAATTTTTATTAATCCTGAATAATTCAGGTTTTGATTTTAAAAAATTTGTAAATCGCACGTTTAAACAAAATTATTATTCAAACGGAAATATGATTTTCGTAATTTTTTTAAAGTGTGTTATAACACGTAAGGTTAAGCAGGCAGTTCTGAACTGATGTCTGTCGAATTGATAATGAACGATATGATATTTGAAACAGGGAGTTTAAGAATCCCCGGTGGTTTCACGAGTATTTTTTTGAATGAATCATCAACGAGTTTCTGACTAACATTAAGAAAATTCGTTACATTTAAGAAATTATAAGTTGAAAGATTTTCAATCTTCTGCGATATAAAAGAAATAGAAATTACAGTATAATCGGTGAAATCTTTACAGCAGTCAAGCACCGAGTAGGATGGTTGATTTGAACCTGGCACTTCACACATAGTTGAACAGCCGGAATTATGGTTTCCACATTCGTCTTCGTTTCCACATTCGTCTTCGTTTACATTTCCATAAAACAGAGATACATTATGGTGTCCCATTTGGAGGCATAGATGATGCAACAGACTCACACCCGTTGTCGAAAACAACAAGCTAAGTGAGCAGATAATCGCCGCAATATATTTTATAAATAATACCATATTCAAAATACAATTTAGCTATAAAACGATTAAATTGTCGGAATATTATGAAATATGATAAGTTTAGATTGAGCTAAATTAATACAATCATTTATTTGTAATAGCGTTAATAAAAAAAATCAATTTTTATTAAGAGGTTTTATGGAAACAGTTGTTCAAAATGATATGTATCTAATGATAAAGCGCGCTGTCAGTGAAGCTATCAAAGAGGAAAGAATGAACCTCTATTTTTCATTACTTCCTGAAGTAGATGACGAAGAAATGAAAGACATCATTTCACAACAGGGAGGACCCCAAAAAAATAACGAATATGAAGATTTAAACAGTCTGATTGATGCTGAAAATTAATAAGTAAATTCTAAAAAAAACACCATCCTAAAATAAATACTTAAAATTTCAAAATACCTTGTTTAATTAAATTGATTTTCTCTTTATTCCCTGAACCATTTTTCAAAGGTGTTTTTACATTAATTTTAGATTTTAATAATAAAGGAATTTCATCTATTTCAACAGGATTTTTTGGTATTATAAAGAAATCTTTAATATAATCCCAATCATCATCACGTAAAGTTACAATTTCACCAAGGTAATAACTAACCCATTTCTTACCTAATTTTGAATGTAATATATCCTGTTCTAATTTTTCATTAGTTATATCAATGTATTTTTTATCAATATCAAAACCTATGTACTTTCTTTCTAATCTTTTAGCTGCCAGAGCAGTTGTACCAGTGCCGTTAAAAGGGTCAAGCACTATATCACCTTCATCAGTTGACATTAGAAGAATTCTCTCTAATAAATGTATTGGCAATTGGCAGGGATGTTCATCCCGGTATTTATTATGCTTTATTCGGTGAATATCAGTCCAAACATCAGAGACTAAAGGTCCAAAAGGATGCAGAAGACTTTTCTTACCGCCATAGTCTTTTGCTAATATATTGCTTTTTCTTGTTCTTTTGTGTGGATAACGAAGTTCATAAAATTTATTTCCTTTTTGCACTTTTGTATAGAATAAAATACCATAGTGTGCAGGTTGTAAAGATTTACCCATTGGTGCTGTAGGAGCATCCCAGCTAATCCAATGGCGGAAGAAAGATATTTTATTTAAAATTGATGAGTAAAAAGTCAACCATTTCGGAATGTTATGTACAAATATCGAACCTGTGGGTTTTGTTACACGCACCATTTCATTGAGCCATTTTTCACACCAATTCAGATATTCTTCAAGTTTTAATTTGTCATGGTTGCTGTTATATTTTTTATTTAGATTAAAGGGTGGGTCAGCAAAAGTAATATCAATAGAATCATCAGGAATTTTTTTAAATAATTCCAGACAATCACCTTGAATAATTTTATTTATAAATTCTTTCATCTTTTATGAAACTCCTTCTTCAAAAAAGTTTCAAATCTTTCAATCTCATCTTTGTGAAAAGTAAAAACGTCTGAATAAGCAGACACCATTCTTTTTAAATCACTTAATCTAACATACCAACCAATACCATCAACAAATCCTATAAATTTTGCTTTGGGGTAATGTTCAATTATTAAATCTTTTATTGTAATTTCTGTTTTAGATTTATCGCCTTGACCTGATGATGTTGTAACTAAATATGTACATTCAATTATAATTTTAGGATTATTTTTATTTGGTATTATAAAATCCATAGTCCTTTTAATATTTGGAGCATCCTTAATAAGTTGTTTTAAATCACCTTTATCATATGTTAAATCAAGACTTTCTAGTAATCGTTCTATAACTCTTTCAGGATTATTCTCTTTTTTTCCTGAATAAGATCCTTTTTCTTTATATCGTACTAATGAATCGATCAATTCAGGAATTTCAAATTTTAGTTTCGATAGACTTAGTTTTTTTAATTCGAATAGTGGAATTTTATCTGCGAGATATTGTACTGAAGCACCTTCGTAGAAAATATTTATTAATCCTTTTCTAAAATATTCATCTTCCTTAATCAATTTTTCAATTTTATTATTATTCCATTCTTTTATATTCTCAACGTTCTTTTCTTCTTTAATTTTCCATTTATTCTTATAAGTTAGTTTATTTAACTCTTCGTTATCAATTATACGAATAAATGTAATTAATCTTAGAAAATATTCGTTTGAAAATCCATTTAAAGCAAGTATAGCTCTTAATCCATTAGCTTTATTTTTAATAATATTCTCAATAGTTTCTTTTTTTAGTCCTTTTGAATCTATTTCGTCCTTTAATAAAATTAAAGTTTCCTTAATAGAATTAATATATCCCTCATAATTTTGTTCAAATTTTTCATTAAAGAAAAAGTAGGTGTTCTTGTCTAAAACAGTTTTATATTTATCATCAACTGATTTCATCTGAATAACCATTCTCATATTTAAAATTTATAATTACAAATTTACATTTATTTGTTAATCGAAAAAACAATTCCTTTGCTTCAATTCCTTTTTTTCTATAATTTTCATTAATGAATATTACAGAAGATATAAAAAGACAAATACTAAGCCGGACGGATATTGTTGAAATAGTCGGTGAGGCTATTGACCTGAGGCAGAAAGGGCGGAACTTCGTTGGGTTATGCCCTTTCCATAATGATACACACCCCTCGATGAATGTCAACCGCGATTTGGGTATTTACAAATGCTTTGCCTGTGGAGCGGGCGGCGATTCAATCTCATTCCTTATGAATTACCACCGCCTGAGCTATATAGAGTCAATGCAGCTTCTTGCCAAAAGAGCAGGTATTGTCATTCCCGATGATTCTTATGAAAAAAAGGATAAAGGACAAGCCTCCAAAATCGAACAGGCTTTGAATACAATTTCAGCAGCGGCTGTTTTTTTTCATCGTTTTCTCGAAACACCACCCGGCTCGATTGCCCGTTCATTTTACACCAAGCGTGGTTTCACCGATTCGCAAATCAAAGAATTTATGCTCGGCTACTCTCCGGATTCATGGGATTCGACAATAAATGAACTGAAGAAGCAGGGTTTTACTGAGACAGCTCTGGATGATGCGGGATTGATTGTTCGTAATGAAGCAAACACATCCTATTATGACCGCTTCCGCAACCGTGCAATGTTCCCTATACAGGATTATCTCGGCAAGGTAATAGCATTTGGTGCAAGACAGCTTAATCCCGATGATAAAATGGGAAAATACATCAACTCTCCTCAGACTATTGTCTATGACAAAAGCCAGTCCCTTTACGGATTGTTCCAGGCGAAGAACGATATTCGTTCACGTAAGTTTGCAATTCTTGTAGAAGGATACGCTGATGTAATCTCTATGCATCAGGCCGGTTTCAAGAATACAATAGCCTCAAGCGGTACTGCATTGACAAAAGAACAGCTTGATTTACTTTACCGCTATTGCAAGAAAATATACATTGCTTATGATAGTGATACAGCAGGAATCTCCGCGGCAGAACGGGCTTTGGAACTTGCCAAGGAAAAAGGATTTGAAGTGATGATTGTTCGTCTTCCCGATGGCGAAGACCCCGACAGTATCGTTCAAAAACATGGCAATAAACTGATGAACACTTTCCTCGACCATGCCCAGCCTTTTCTTAATTTTAAAATTGATTTACTCGAAAAATCGGGTGCTTTATCTACTCCATCCGGAAAATCAGAAGCGGTAAGGAAAATAATCAGGATAATATCCTCGATACCCGACAGGCTTCAGCATGATGAGTATATTAGACAACTCTCCTCGTTGATGCAAATAAGCGAGACACAACTCAAACAAGTTTACAATGAAAAACTTGTTCAGGAGAAAAAGACCAGGCAGAAGCAAACTTCAAAACTCCAATCAAATGCAATTGATGAAAGAAAAGAAGATGAAAAGGATAATGTTAAAACAAATGATAGAAATTCAAAACAGAAAAGTAAATCCTTTGATTTGCTAAACGAAGAGATGGTATTGTTGAGGATAGCTCTCACCGACTCTGCCGCTCATAATTTGCTGAAAGACAGGTTTGAGTTTGTGAAGGAAAAATTCATCAGCGATGACGGCAAAAGGTTAATGTCTGTCGTATTATCCCAATCATCCGAACTACTGCTCAACAATCTTCTACATAATGATGAAATATCGGAAGAAGATAAAGATTTTTTCACCCAGCTTTCGATGAATGAAGAACACCCAAGCATCCAATGGAGCCGTTTCAGAAACAATATGCCTGAGAATGACCTTATACGGTTTATTCAGGACTTGCTCTACCGCCTCGAACAGATACAAATTGATAATCAAAAAGAAAAAATTGGAATTCAACAATTTAATGTGCCTGTCGAAAGGCAGTTGGAGCTCGTAAAAAAAATCAAGGAACTTGATGAAAAATTAATTAAATTAAAAAAGTTTTATGAAATACAGTAGCTGACAATGAAAAAACACAAGCAGGAATTGAAAATAGTAAAAATGCTGAATCTGAAAAAAATTAAAAGACTTCTAATCTCGAAATCTTTTCTGGGCTCTTTGTTTTTTGCTTTTGCTTTGTGGGTCTATACGGCTTTGAGCAGCGAATACAAAACATTCATTGATGTACCACTTAAAATACTCCTTCCGAAAAATGTTGCTCTCGAAACAGCATTACCAGAGAAAATATCAGTTAAAGTCAAAGGCTCCGGCTGGGATATTTTCTACCTGAACTTTTTCAGTACTTCTGCAAACTGTACAGTTAACCTCAGCGACAAAGAGATGTCTGAGGGTTATTACCAGATAACAAGGAACGACATTATCAAGGGTGTCGAATCATTTTCAAATGTAGAGCCGACTGATGTACTTCCCGAAATTCTCGAAATAACTACGGGATTAATCGAGAGAAAAAAAGTGCCGGTCAGGGTAAAAATCAAAGTTAATCCCCGTGATGGATTCATCCAGGTGACAGGATTTGACTCGTATCCCGATAGCATTATCATCACCGGAAACAGCAGGATTGTCAGAAAAATTGATTACTGGGAAACAACACAGTCACAATTTTCTGATGTTTTTCAAATGCAGTCCGTATCCGTTGCTCTCAAAGATACCCTCAAAAATATAATAACATTATCTCAAAATTTTGTAACTGTTAAGTTCAATGTCGAGCAGCTGGCAGAGCTGGTTGTTAATGATGTAGATATCGATATCAGAGGAGCTGAAAATCTACCTAAAAACCACCTGCTGACTCCCAACAGAGTCAACGTTACTATTCGCGGTGGTGTCGAACAGCTTTCCGAGTTCGATCCTGATCTCATCACCTCATATATAGAATATCGCGATATACTCGGCGATTCGACCGGAATAATAATTCCGCATGTTGAAGTCGCGAACAACAATTACCATATTGTCAGTATAAATCCACCCTATCTTTTTCACAAAAAAATCATCAATTGAAATCTATACTCAAGTAAAATATTCTTGGCTAATTAAGGATAAGTTAGTAATTTTGCGACGCTCCCTTAGCTCAGCTGGCCAGAGCAATTGACTCTTAATCAATGGGCCGTGGGTTCGAGTCCCACAGGGAGCACTGATATAACTGCTTAATAAATCAATAATTAACAAGGATTAAATTTTAAAATTCCTCATAAACTACATATTTTTATTGATAGTTTTTCTCCAAATTCTTTAAAGCAATTTTATCTATTTTGTGCCATATTTATATGTTTAATTTTGAAGGAGTTTTTCTATTCCTTTACAAATTTATATCCTACTGTATGAACAGTTAAAATATATTTAGGTTGTGATGGATCATCCTCGATTTTTTTCCGGAGAGATAGTATAAAATTGTCAACAGTACGTGTGGTTGGGTAGCTCTCATATCCCCATACATCATCAAGCAGCATATCGCGCGAAATAATTTCACCTTCTCTGTCAGTAAAATATTTTAGTATTTGAAATTCTTTTGCTGATAAATTTAATGGCTCATCATTTTTGAAAGCCTCCAATCTTTTGAAATTTATTTTCAAGTTTCCGAATTCAACCGGTTCAATCTCTCTTTTATTCGGTTCAACTCTTCTCAGCAATGCTTTTATTCTCATTCTGAGTTCCAGAATACTGAAAGGTTTTGTCAAATAATCATCGGCACCTGTTTCAAAACCCAGCACTTTATCAACTTCTTCTTTTTTAGCTGTCAACATTAAAACCGGAATGTTTATGTTCAATTTTCTCAGGTCACGGCATATATCCAAACCACTTTTAATAGGCAGCATTAAATCGAGAATAATGACACTAGGATTGCTTGTTTTAGCAAGCTGAAATCCGGTTTCACCCTCAGAAGCAGTTAATAACTCATAATTATCTTCTTCCAGCGAAGCCTGTAAACCAAGCAGGATAGCAGGGTCATCTTCAATTATCAGAATTTTTTTCATATGTAACTCCTTTAGGAAAATAAAGAGTGAATGTACTTCCTACACCAACAATGCTTTCGACTTCTACCTTGCAATTATGTGCCGCCATAATGTGATTTACAAGGGATAAACCTATTCCGGCGCCTCCCGTACTCGATGAATTTGCATCTTTTGAGCGGTAGAACTCATTAAATATTTTTCCTTTATCCTGAACTGAAATACCAATTCCTTTGTCTGTAAAACTAATACAAATATTTTCTTTAGTGCTGAATAATTTAATAAGGATTTCTTTTTTATAAAGTGAATATTTTATTGCATTCGAAAGTAAATTTAAATAGACTTCTGTAATGGCGTCAGCGTCACCTGTAAAACTATAATCAATTTCTTCACTTACCATTTCAAGCTTGAATTTTTTTATTTTCAACTGATAGGATATTGATTTAAGAACCAATTCGAGAAGGTCTTTCAAATTTATTGGTTCATATTTATATTCTTTTGCACCCCGCTCTATTTTTGCAAAATCAAGTACATTGCTGATAAGACGGTTCAACCGGTCACATTCTCCTTGTATGATTTCCAGGTATTCTGATTTCTTTGGTTCTTGTATTTCGGGTCTGGTTCTCATCAGTTCGGCAAAAAGTCTTATTGAAGTCAAAGGTGTTTTCAATTCGTGTGAAACACTTGAAACAAAATATGATTTCAATTGATTTAACTCTTCCAAACGCCTTTTCTCTTCCTGTTGCATAAATATCTCTCTTTCCAGGATTAGACGGTTAATTGCCTTACCTGATTCGCTGATAATTGTCGTGAGAATAGCAATGTCTTCACTTGTGTACATATAGAAATCTTTTTTTCTGCCCATAAGTAAGGCATTAAAAAATTGTCTATCCTCTGAAATATAAAAAATAATGAGTGATGAATTAAAAGAGTTCAATAGAGATTCTCTGCAAAGAAAATCGTTACCTTCTTCAATACTATCCCTGAGAGAAAGTGGTTGATTGGCTTTATCACCAACTATTTCTTTAAATAAAAGATTTAAATTATCATTGTTAATTTCTATATTTTTTTGTTCTATAATCTCAAACTTTTTTGTTAATGGATCATAATACATGAAGCCAAATGAATCAACAGATATTATTTCATTTATTGAGTTTTTGACTAAATCAGCTATTTGCTCAAAGGAATTACAGTTTTTTATTTCGGAAATAAAATTTATTTGAACCCGGTTAATATTATATTTTACCTTAAATAAATTCCTGTTAATAAATTTCTGAATTGCCATCTTAGTACGATGGAAAAGCAGAGCAATAATTATTGCCCCGACAGTTGTAAGAATAACAATGTCTTCAACAGAAGGCATATTTGACAGATTTTCAGGAATAATTCTGATGCCTAAGTAAAAAATTCCTACATACAGTATCGATAGTATGATTATAGCTGAAGCATAAACTGTACTTCGTCTTATTATTAAATTTATATCAAATAGCTTGTATTTTACAATTGATAAGAAAAATGTAACAGGTGATACTGCAGTAGTCAATATCATTATCGATTCATCTATGAATGGCTCATCAAAAATCAATTGTGGTAAGATCCATAACAATACATATACAGAAGGACCAAAACAAAAACCCAGAATAATCCATAAAAGCTTTTGTCTGATATATTCTTCTTTATATCTCTTATAAGAATCTAAAAAATTTAGTAAAACAAAAATCAATGCCGGTGCGAAGAAAATTTTTGTTAAATAGTAATGTATACTGACATACAAATAAATAGCATTGCTCGATTTCTGAACTATTGCCAGATAAGTCAAAGCCATCAGAAAAACCGATCCTGCACCTAAAAATATATATAGAGGAATAGTGAGTTTTGACAGATTATTCCATTTTTTTCTCGGGAAAAGAAAGCTGAAATGAACCAAAATAATTGGAGTAGAGAAGATTGATACTTCATATATGCTTCTGATTACAAAATTGAGTTTAATGTCAAATACAGACATATCCCCCCAGGTCAATACAATCATCAATGTAATAGACAACATCAACAAATGGAATACATAAGAAAAGGTTTCTTCAGGTTTTTTTATTAATACAAATATTGCCGGTAAAATAAACATGAACCCGACAAAAATTAAAACTATTATATAAAAAATATCATAATAATTTATCAAAGCTACTTTTGCTACTACAGGTTTACAGTTTCTTTCGATCCCAAGTGTTACTATAGTTCCGACAGGCAGATTATCACACGAGTATTCAAGAGCCTGTGAGTCCGAAATTTCCCTTTCATTGAGCTTTGCAAGTATATCACCTTTTTGTATTCCGTCGAAGTTTTTATTAAAAACCAAGTCCTGCTTATCATAATTAGGAACATCAGATTTCCTGGATACTCCTATAATATTTAAGACACACAATGCTATTAACACTGCATCAATAGCAAGTATGATTGTGATTTTTAAGCTTGATTTTTTCATTCTCTTTTGAGTTTTATTTTTGCCCGTTTCTTAACACGGTTGAATAAGAATCAAATATTCAAGTGTTAAAATATATGCTCGACATTAAAATAGAATCCTGTATATTCTCTGCTAAATCCTGCGTCAAACCTAACTACAAACGTATCGAAATAAAACCTCAATCCCAAAGCTGGACTTAATACCCATCTTGCAAAATCCATTTTATCAATTGAATGCCATACTTTACCTGCATCAAATCCGATTATTCCGCCAAACCGCCAATAAATGGGGTATCTTAGTTCAGCATTAAAAACAGCCGAGCTCATATCCAAAAAACGGTCTTGTGGTTCTCCACGGACAGTTCTATTGCCTCCAACGGGCAATAAAACCTGAACGGGCAAATTGTAACCTATCAGACTTTCAATTTTCATCCGTGTTGCAAATATTGTTTTTATAAAATGTATTGTGTAATAATACTGTAAATCCGAATATATCTTTACATAATTTACATTATTGATAATAATATTAGGTATATACTCTATTTCCCCTTTTATAAAAACACCTTCGCTGGGATTAATAAAACTGTTCTTTGTGTCATACCTGGCATTAATAAAGAATGAAGTTGCATTAATACGTGATGTGTTCAACGCATTGCCCGTTGATTTCAATTTGCTGTTTTCACCGAGGTTATTATTTGCAATTGTCTTGTACCTTAAACCTGATGAGGCGATAAAATATGGTGAGAAAGCTCTGCTCGCAGTCATACTGATTTCAAGCGGCTCGCGGGAATAATACTCCCTATCTTCAAATTTTGCTTGGTTACCTATTCCAAAAAAGTTGTTTTGAATCAATAAATCATAGTCAACTAACAAATCAAACGCAAAATCATAAATCTTCCTTTGTCTGTATTGATAATCAGGCTCTGAAAATCCAAACGCAATACGCCTCTCACCCTTGGTACTGGCAAAAAGCAATATATCGAATGACTCGTTTTGTTCAAATGGATTGAAATAATATCCTTTCACTCCTGCACCGAAGCCAATATCAGTGTCGTAGAGGACAAAAGGAAAAACATCTAGTTTAGTTGCCGCGATAGTGTCGTTTGCTCCTTCAGCAGTTATGAAAGTAGCGTATGATAATAATATAATAATATATATTTTTAGTTTCATAGATTCATTTGAAAAATAATATCAGTTTAAATTTACAAATAAAAAGTTAATCTTTTTGTTCATAACTACATACCCGAACTCTGCACCTTCACATCCTAATTAACGGTCCTCATTCATTAAAACGATAGACATAACCCAATTGCTCAGTTTGTAAATTAGAGTATATATTGTTGACATTCTTTTTCATCTATTTTCTCCTCGAAACAGAAATTAATAACATAATTGGTGCAACAATAATTGTTAAATCCAGAAATACCTCACTTACCAGTTCAAAACCAAGCAACAATCGCGGAATCAGATAGAGAAATACATAAACTAAGGGTCCGAAAGAAATACCAAGCAAAGCCCAGTAAATTTGCTTTCTGGAAAGTGCGCCCGTTATTGTTAAGGCTGAATGTTCCAGCTTGGCTACCGTCAGAATTAACCCTATTACCAAAAAAATATCTGCTATATATGTGTAAAATTGCAGGAAGTAAGTTTTTTCAATTGCAATATTGAAAAATATTATTCTTGAAAGATTTATTAAAGTAATGATGATACAAACAAAGCTCATAAAATAAAATGGAACTAGGAGTACAAGCCTGACTTTAGATCTGTAAGCCGGATAATTAAAACTGAAGTGCAGGAATAAAGTAGGTACCATAAAAATACCTATTTCATAAATTGCCATGATTATAAAATTTAATATTTTACTATAAGTCGTCAAATCTCCCCAATCGTATATTAGCATTACTGCAGTACAAATTGAAAGCATATGAATGACTATTGCAAATTCTGATGACCTATATTTAATCAGAATATATATACCTGTGAAAAAGTAAAGTAATGTTACAATTATAAGAATGATAAGGTCAGTTCTCTTATAATGTTCAGGTAGGATAACTTTTTTTTCAAAGATTTTCTCATTTCTTATGGACTTGATATTTACGGTATCATTAATTTTATGGTGCATTAAATGGAAATCAATTAGCACGGATTTATCCATGGCCTTTCCGTCAAATTCGATAATTCTTTCACCTTTATTTATATGCCTCACATCAAAGGAGAAGCTATTGATATTTGATTTGTATTCTTGTGGGAGTCCTGCTTTGTTCCATAATAATATACAATTAAAAAAAGCCAGTACCAATAGAATAAAATCTATAATAAGTAAAATGAATATTTTATTTTTCAATACAACCATAATTCAATTACACAGTTAATAAATAATCTTTAATTTATCCTTAGCCATTTCGATGCTGCAGGGAAGGAATCCCGCCGGATCACCATCGAATTCAATATCAGGATGAATATAGTTCTGCTGAATCTCAATCTTTTCAGCATAATTTAAAAAAAGAAAATCCGAATTTTGAAATTCTTTGCCTGAATAAACGCGATATAATAATTTAAGAACATTTGACAATCTTATATTTGCAGTAGTTAGCAGATACATTTCCGAATCTTCCAGATCCTTTTTTCTGCTTACTTTAATTCCCGAAGCGATATAATTTGTTATTCCAATAGAAATATTAATCACGTTCTGTTGATTTGATTCCACCCCATCTCTTATGAATGAATAATTTGTTCCCCTGTATTTGCTCAGCAATTGCAGCAAAGAGATAAGTGTTCCGGCGAAATCACCAAAATACTTCCTGACACCTGAATTAGCCTTTCTTGCAAGAGAGGCTCCCAAACCGATATTTGCACAGCATGCAAAGTAATTAGTAGTAAATTTATTGGAATCCAGGCTTATTCTAAATTTTATCATTCCAATCGGTATTTCCCTGACTCTTTGATTTATTAAAGCATCAGTTGCTTTGATTATATTTGTAGGTATGCCATAACTTTTACAAAAATCAGGACTCGTACCTGTATAGATTACACCAAAATTAGCATCTGAAATTCTATTACCATCCGAATCATAAAATCCGTTTAAAACCTTATTAATAGTTCCGTCTCCACCAAGGGCAATTATATTATTATATCCGGATAGATTTGCTTCCTGAGAAAATTTGAACGCATCATCAAAATTCTTTAATTCCGTAGTTTCAAATCCGAAATTCCGTTCTCTAAGATATTTCGTACAAATATTTGCAAGTTTCGCAGATTTACCACTTCTTGAATATGGATTTATTATTAATAAGGTTTTCATCTCAGTTTAACCTGATATTTTTAAATAGCTCCAGCACCCTGTCAATAGTGCATTCTTTAAGATTTGCACCGGCAATCAGCCTTATTCTGCCGTCATTTTTGGGAACGGATGGGAAAATAAACGGTGTTGATAAAACATCCTTCAGAAATAATTGTTTTGCCAAATCAACAGTTTTGTCAGATGTTCCGGCTATAATCGAATTAATCGGTGCTTTGCTGTCAGAAACTTTAAACCCATTTTCAATCAGGGACGATTTAATCTCCTGTGAATAAGTGTAGATTGTCTTTGCAAGTGAGTAATATTCTTCTTCTACTATTTCTATTGTCTTGTTAATACCAGCCAAAACAGCCGGTGAAACAGCAGTAGAATAAATCAGATGGGAGCTGAAAAAACTCAAAAAGCTGATAAGTTCCTTACTGCCTCCTACAACACCACAATTATTAGCCAAAGCTTTCCCAAGCGAAGATGTATAAATCCCTTCATAATTTTCAATTCCAGAAAAAGTAAGTATTCCTCTTCCGTTTTTACCGATAACACCTATTCCATGTGAGTCATCAACAACCGGAATTGCATCGTATTTTTTGCATAAATCATAAATTTCTCTGAAAGGTGCTATTGCCCCTTCAGTAGAAAAAACCGATTCGGTTACAACAAATACTTTCGCAAAATTTGTTGATTTATTAAGAAGATACTCAAGACATTCAACATTGTTATGGCTGAAGGGAAGCATTTTGCATCCAACACTTTTTATTCCCTGAATTAGCGAAGAATGAGCATACCTGTCAAAAAGAATTAAATCTTCCTTACGAGCAACTGCCTGGAAAATACCATTATTTGCCTGGTAGCAGGATGGATAGACAAGCACGTTTTCGACACCGATAAAACGGGACAGTTTTTTCTGTGTTGTTTCAAATAGTTCAGTATACCCACCTGCAATGGGAGTAGCGCACATGGATATTCCATATTTATTAATAGCGTCAATATAAGCAGATTTGATTCTTTCATCATTAGATAAACCAAGATAGTTATTTGTTGCAAGGTTTATCATTTTTCTGCCGTTAACGGTTATCATATCGGACTGTTCACTATTAATCGATAAATAATAAGGATTATATCCGATATTTGTCAGAACAGAATCATCGTATTCTACTCTGTCTTTCAGATTATTTTCAGGATTCATCATGATTAATACTCCTTAAAAAATTAATTTTTATTATTTGTATAACAAGCAGTGACTTTACCTGAGTCACACATAAAAACACATTCATTGCAATTTTTACATTTAGATTCATAGTTAATCCCGGAATTTTTCAGTTTTATTACAAAATCGGGTTCACAAATAAAGGGCCTTGAAAGACTGACAAAATCCGCTTTACCTTTTGAAATGGCAAATTCAATTTCATTTCCCGACCTGAAACCACCAACGGAGATTATTGGTATATCAGTTAGTTTCTTAGCTCTTTCGGCAAAACTGAGATTATACATCCGGGTAAATTTCTTAAATTTTGGCTGAATGATTCTTTGAATATACTGTTCAGAAAGAAATCTTTTGATTTTGCTGTCGGTTTTGTAAATCGGATTATATCTATAAACAGTATCGAGGTTCAGGTTCCCCCTAAAAATATTAAGAGGGTAATCCATCGTACCATAACTGATTTCGATGGCAGAAAACCGCTTTGAATCTAAAAAGGCTATAAGATTTTCAAACTTATCACTATGATAATTATTCGAAATATCATGGTTCCCGCTGATTTTGATAAGCACCGGGAAATCATTTCCGCATTTCTCTTTGATATTATCTATAATAACATCAATAATTTTTGTTCCGAATCCTGTTGATTTATCAATACCAAATTCGTTAGATAGTTTATTGGTTTCAGGTAATAAAAACTGATGAAGAAGATAGCCATGCCCAGCATGAAGCTGAACACCGTCGAATCCACTTTCTTTAGCATAAATTGAAGAGTTGGTAAATTGAGTTATGACTTCCTTTATTTCTTCCGGAGTTATAAGCTTAGGTTTTTCTCTGAAATAGATTGATTTTTTCGTTGTGCTTGAAACCGGGGTTGTTCCTGTTTCAATTTCTAAGGTTTGCCTGCCGGTGTGAGCTAATTGCAAAATAATAGGACAATTATAATTATGGACTGCATTTGTAACATCACGGAAATACTTAATTTTCTCTGCGGAATCAATGCCGGATTGAGCTGTCTGCATTGCTTTCCCTTGTTTCGAGACATAAGAAAAGCCTGTGATAATCATTCCAACGTCATATTTTGCCAGGGTTTCATAAATAGTCAAATACTTCTTAGCCGGAAATCCATAACGGTCGCTGGCGCCTTCGTAGGTGGCTGAACGTATTATCCGGTTTTTCAGATGCAGCTTACCGATATTTTTTCCACTGAAGAGCAAGTTAGTCACAGTTAACCCTTTCTATTAACATGAAAATTAAAAAGAAAACCAATAAAGAAATATGACATAAGGAACAGAACAACACCCAAAGCAGGATTAAATACGGAAATCAATGCCGATTCCGAACATGTGCATGCTCTGAAATTCATAGCCAGAGAAAAATATGTCATTTCTCCTTTCGGATTAATAAAATAAAGATAACCGGTCCATATCTGCAAGCCTGTAGCCAAAAGGCCTAAAACAAGAAAAATACCGTTTAACTCGAAATGCCAAGCTCCGATACCGTAATAAAAAATTAAGAATACAGCTAAGGGAAGAAATGATGCTATGATGGATAATTTCTGCGATTTAACCAATCCCATCCTGACGATGATGGTCTTTTTACCAACAGCTTTATCGCCTTCATAATCCTTAAAATATGTATAGAACGTCATCAAGCCATTTATTAAAGCTATGTAAACTATCAGCAGAATCTGGCTTAATGAAAACAATGATATGTCTGATTTTCCTGATGCAAGAAAACCATACATGCTACAAGTAGAAATCATGAAACCGAAAATTATGTTTCCCCATAAACCATAGCCCTTGGCATATTCATAAAGGATATTTAAACCAACTCCAATAATCAATGGGATGATTGCTTCGGTTTCGAGGAAAAACCATGTTAAGCAAAATGCTATTATCATCAGCATAGTTGAAACAAAAACAGCTGCCAGGGGATTGAGCTCACCAGAGACCATTGGTCTATCGGGGGCATTAATCCTGTCTTCCTTTAATCCAAGATAGTCATTATAAATTTGATTGATTCCCCAACTGAGAAATAGAATAATAAGAATTAATAACAATTTCGGCAAAGGTGTTGGTGTTTCAATAGTATGGTTAAAACCAAAAAATGTTTTGTCATCACCGGAGTAAGCGAGATACTGATAAAATGATAAACCTATTAAACCGCTAATACCCGTAATGAATGAGTAATATAATCTCATTGATTTAATATATGCCCTGATAAATGTAATATATTTATTTCCGGTTTTCATATTTTAATTTTTATAATTCAACAACTTTTCTATAAAAGTCAGGAACATTTCCTCTCTGCCAATTATTTATAACATTTAATGACAATTCCTTGTTTAATGGCAGAGCCTTTACACCATGTTCCACAACAGTTTCCCTGACGCTGTTAGAACAGACTTCACACAGCCAACGGTCACCCGGTTCATTAAAGCTATTTCTCATTCTTGTGTATATGCTTGTGAAATCCTCTGATGTGATGTTGCCAAAAGAAATATTCAGAAACTCGCATGGCTGGACATCCCCTTTTGCATTGATGTAAAACCTATCGGTTCCGCCTGCCGTACAGCCAAACATATCGCTCTTCTCATCAACAATTTGTGCAGCAATAAATGGATAATCAATCAATTCCGGATGATTGTTATACATAAAAACAAATTTCTCAATATACTCCAAGTCTTCTTTTGTGAAGTTATCAATCTCGGCACCAAGCCAGCCGCCTGAGGGTTTCGGCTTGATTAATTGGATAATAGAGACTCCTATATCTTTTGCAAGGTTAAGAATTGTATCAAATGTTCCATTATAATAATCATCTTTTAAAATACATGTATTGGCAGCAACTTTAAGTCCTGCCTTGTGACATAAATCAATTCCGTTATTCAGATTATACCAGGCTTTATCGCTTTTCATGAAAGAGTTGATTTTTTCAGGTTCTGCCGAATGAAGAGAAAACATCAATCCCTTAACCCCAATTTCCTTTAAAGTAAGAAGTCTCTCTAATGTTACTCCGTCACCTGTTGAATTAACCCAAATTTCACCCACATTAACTGCTTTGCAGAGCTTTACGAGTCTGTCGAAAACAAGGAATGGTTCTCCGCCCTCTATATTAAAAAAAGATACACCCATATTATCGAGCTGTTTTGTTACCTCGCAGAGAATATTAATATCCATGTCCTTCCCGTAATCAAGCTTTTGATAGCAATGCTCACAGTTGTACCGGCATGCTGAAGTAACAGATAATAATACTGTAACGCAGGGCATTTTTTCGTCTGCAATCATTACTTTCCTGCAAGCTTTGAAAAAAGCTTCTGATGGAAAAGCCGGGACATACAAATTGACTTTTGTGTATTTGCCAGATTTGACATATTTATTATCTCTCATCTTGGAAAGAAAGAATAAAAGTCTTTTCAAAAATCTATAGAAATTTTTTACAGGAAACTTACCTGTAACAATTTCTTTTGTAAAATGCATAAGGACATAGATTTTGATATAAATTTCATATATCCTTTTCCTGATACCGATAAGATTTTTAACCTTTTTCATATAAAACAATAAAAAAAATTTATAAATAGTTATTATCCTTATACCACCTGACAGTTTTCTCTATGCTTTCTTCCAGAGTATAGTCCGGTTCATAACCAAGTAGTTCCCTGGCTTTTTTACCAGAATATTCTATGTTATCATAAAAAATATTAATTCTTGCACGGGATATCGCCGGAGCAGTTTTTATTCGAAAAGCAGTATAAAAAAGCTCGGTTAAAAAAGCTGGCGGATAGATAAAAAACTTTGGGATTCTTTTGGGAATCCTGAAACCTGCGTTCCAGCAGAACAAATCGAGTAATTTGTATTGAAATTCTGCTTTAGTCGCAACTGCTAAAATTTTATTTATTCCGACAAGCTTTTTCTGATAAGCCAGGTAATAGATTTTTGCCAAATCCCTTACATAAATTGTATGAAATTTGTTTTTTCTTGAACCGGGTGTAAAAGACAAACCGCTTTTCATTGATTTCAGAAAATCATAAAATCCGGAATTAAATTCCCTTTCTCCGTAAATCCATGCCGGTTCAATAATGGTCAGGTTAATATCATTTTTATTGCAATATTCTATTGCACGATTATTTATTTCAGCTTTTGTGTCTCTGTAATAATTCATTCCGGAAGGAAAAATTTTATCAAGGAAATAATTATAATGAGAGTTATACTCCATTTCCTCATTTTTAACGACCGGTGTTGATTCCTCACCATAACAGGATATTGAACCGGTTGTAATAAAATGTTTGACATCATTGAATTTTGCAGCTTCCAATAAGTTTAATGTGCCAATGACATTAGTTTTATAAAATTCATCGAAGCATCCCCAGTCGCCGACTTTTCCTGCTGTATGAATAATACACTCAGCACCGTGTAAGGCTTTTCTTAGTTCTTCGGGATTATTTAAATCGGCATAACATATTTCTACATTTAGTGTTTTAAGGAATTCAATGTTACTGCTCCACCTTACCAGGCAAGTAAGTTTCAGACCTCGGGCAGAAAAATACTCGGCAATGTGAGTTCCTGTAAGTCCACTGGCTCCGGTAAGGATTATCTTTCCCATCACATTTTATGAAGTTTATTAGACAAATATTGAGTTAATTCGCCGATATAATCATAATGACTTTCAAAACTTCTTGCCTCAATGTTAAAATCATTAAAATTGATTGACTGAGCTGAATTCTGCATCAATTTTTGTTTATTTTCTGTTATACTACCGATTTTAAACAACTCGATGTCAAGTTCTGATGACTTAGAGAGCATATTGATTTCATCCTGAGGATGAATTGTAAACATGAGTTCATATTCACCGCTTTCACCAAACATCAGTATCTCTTCAGGTAAATGCAGGCTGTTTGTAAGTTTCAGCCCGGGGTCCGAGTATGGTATATCAGAAATCAAAAAACCTGTATTATTTAACTCTGAAATAATACTTAGTGATTTAAAAAGTCCGTCACTTGTATCAATGCAAGAACTTGCAAATTTTGATACAAGGCCGGATTCTTTAAGCCTTAGCGGGAACTGAATGATATTGTTCTCGAATAAATTCTCTAATCCCTTAACAAGTTTTGTCAGTTGGGATGCAGATTCAAAATTACCGTTTCCAACAGGACCGGTCAGATAAATAAAATCACCGGGAGCAGCTCCTTTCCTTGTAACGATTCGTTCAGACTCTCCTATGGCAATTCCGGTAAAATTCCAATTGTGAGAATAACCTAAATCACCACCGATAAACACTGCATCACAAATTTGCAAAACATCTGAAATGCCTTTTGAAAACCGATTAATATATTCAAGGTCCCAGTCTCCAGCTTTTGTAAGACTGTTTGCAAAGAAAACAGGCCTGCCTCCGGAGGCGAAAATATCGCTGATTGTAGAGACTGCAAGGTTCCTGCCAAGAACATAAGGGTTGTTTGTCCGGAAGTGGTCTTCGTCAGAATAGTTGTCAACAGTTAGGAGATAATCTTTATTTCCGAGCCTGATAATTTCTGAATCTGAATGAAAGAACTCATTCAAATGTCCCTTAGTTCCTTTGAAATTATCGAGTATTGTTTTTATAATTTGATTTTCCGCATCCATTACATTCTCCTTATTTTTTACGAAGCGAAATTAATCTATATAGAAAAACAGAATGTCATTGGCAAGTAAAAGAATTGTCATAAAAATGTCATAATTGAGGTTATTGAAGTTGTTAAGGAAAATACGCATTGCTTGCATTAAAAAAATAATCAATGCAAAATATTCCTAACAAATCTTAATTTACATGTCATCTTTTCTTAATACTATAATTAATAATATATCAAAGTCAATAAACAAAATAGTGTCCGTAAAAATTTTATATTTATCTGAAAAGCAAGTGCAGAACTAATGTTTCGGTTATCATATAAATTCCCACAGGGAGCACAAAATTATTTATCTTAATCAATCTTGTTTTATCTGATTTTATATAATATCCCGAAATGCCCTTATTCTTCTTGCCTTCCTTGTTCATCAAAATAAATCGAAGATAAAACAAATAAACAATAAAATGTCCGCTATTGTTTTCAAAAAATGTATAGTTTTTGTGAAGTATGGATGTATCAAAATGCAAGATAGTTTATAATACCTATTGTTGTTAAAATGTTTACTTGGTTTACTGAAATATTAAAACTAACATCAATTGTTTGTTTGTTTATCACTATTGTCAGATATAATAATATTATTAATAAGAAATAGTATTATTTTTCAGAGAATTCCCCCTTAAAAAAGCGGGGGCGGACACCATTGTTTGTTTATACTAATTTATCCTTCATAAATCAATTTCCTTTGTAGCGAAATAATCAAAAAATTCATATAACAATTTTATTCGAGAACATTTTTTTTATTAAACATATTTTATTAGTTTTGAGTATATGCTCATAATTAAATTATTAAAAAATTATGTCAAGACCAAGAAAATGTAGATTTGTAGAACGATTTCCGGCTTCGACTTTTTTCAAGCCGAGCGGAATTATGATGAGAAATTTAGAAAAAAATATAATCAGTCACGATGAACTTGAATCATTAAGACTGGCAGATTTAGAAGCTATGTTTCATGAGGATGCAGCAATGCAAATGGGTATTTCAAGAGCTACATTTGGAAGGATTGTCGAAAAAGCGAGATATATTGTGGCGGATGCATTAATAAATGGTAAAGCTCTTGTAATTGAAGGTGGTGATTTCTGCTCCGATTTCATATTAAATGAACAAAAAAATAAAATCACAAGTAGAAATTTTATTTCAAGTAGAAGGGATAAATGTAAAAATTGTCCAAAATTGGCAAGAATAGATATTAATCCTCAAGAAGAGGGAATTAAAGTAATTTAAGGAGTTTTACAATGGATACGGATAGTTATAAAATCGCAGTTGTTTCTAACAATGGCACATCTGTAAGCCAGCACTATGGCTCGGCAAGATTCTATGAAGTTTTCACCATAGAAAACAATGCTGTTATCAAACACGAAAGAAGGGAAAAAGTTAATTTCCATGCAGCAGGTCATCCTTATAATCAGCATTTACACCAACATCAGCACGGTGGTATTAAATCCATACCCTTAGAATCCGATACTGACATGATTATGCAAAAAGGCCAGAGTTTCGGAATGGGACAAGGTGCAGGAATTGGATTCGGTTCAGGAATGGGACATGGCTGGGACCATCACTCGGAAGACAAACATAATACTATGATTGGTAATATTTTGGATTGTAAATACCTGCTTGCAAGAGGCATGGGTTATGGCATATACGATCATTTGCATAATGCAGGTATTGAGCCAATTGTTACATATATTCAGTTAATTGAAAAAGCTGTTAAAGCGGTGATTGAACAAAATATTGTGAATCATACAGAAAAACTTCATTGAATTGTATTTGTCGGTGATTTTAATTATACTTGTTTTATAATATTTTTTATTTTTTAGAACTATGTTGATTAAAATTTCATCTTTTATTTTTGTCGCGGTTTTTATTATTTATATTTCCTCTGCACAGGGAAATTAGAAAATGAAAAAGTTCGGATTATATCGTTCAGGATACGGTGGCAAATGCCTTTCCGAAAAAATAACGGATAACTTCGGTAAGGACTTTGATTCGCTCTACAGTACCCGTAATATGCGTACTGTCCTATGAATGGAGTAATTTATGAAAAAAACATTGTCATATATTTTTCCTTTATTTCTTCTCTGTTCAGCTTCCTTAGCTCGGCATGAAATTCAATTAATTAATTTATCCGATGCAAAAAAAGCTGTATATGACTATCATGTTTCAGGCAATTATGAAAGGGATGTAAATAAGGCGGTTGACGAAGCATTGCTCATACTGTCCTTTCTTTCAATTCCCGCTCATTCTGCTTTTGTTTTCGACATCGACGAGACGGCTCTTTCAAGCTGGAGCTACCAGGTAAATTATAACTTTAGCTATGCAGAAGCTCTCTGGGATAATTGGATTGATTCGGCTAATGCAAAAGCCATTCCAGGCGTTAAAAGACTATACGATTCTCTTAATAATAAAAATATTCACATTATCTTTCTTACCGGGAGAAAACAAAGTCAGTACCAAAAAACGCTCGAGAACCTGAGAAAAGAAGCTTATACAAATTTTGATACGCTTATTTGCAGGCCCCCGGAATTTGAAAGTAAAACCGCCCTTGCATACAAATCGCACATCAGGAAACAACTTTCAAAAAAATATCATATTATTGGTTCGGTTGGTGACCAATGGAGTGACCTGGACGGCGGTTGGACAATACTAAAGGTTAAAATTCCAAACTATTTATACACTATTGAATGATTTTTGTTTTTTTAAGGAGTTTATTATGGGAAGAAAAGCTATCGAAATCCTCGACATTGATGTGAACCAATTAATTTCCGTTCTTAATGCCGCTCTATCGGAAGAATGGCTGGCTTACTACCAATATTGGATTGGAGCACGATTAATGGAAGGCCCCATGCGGTCTGAAATCGAACCTGAGCTTATGCTTCATGCAACACAGGAATTCAATCACGCGGTTTTGCTTGTCGACAGGATTATTCAGATTGGCGGTACTCCTGTCCTTAATCCTTCCGACTGGATGGTTCTTGCACGTTGTGATTATGATGCTCCCACCGACCCTTATGTTGAAATTATTCTGGAACAAAATCTCAAGGGTGAGCGCTGTGCTATCCAGAGATACAAAGAAATTGCCGATTTTACTAATGGCAAAGACCATTCTACGTTTCAAATTGCTACGACAATTCTGAATGAAGAATTGGAACATGAGGAGGATATCGAAGGCTGGATAAACGATATATGTAAGATGAAAGAAGATTTTAAAAAAATCAGATTATAAAAAATCTAAGGGGGATTAATATTATTATCCCCCTTAAAAATTAAACTATTTTATTTCTTTTGCATTGCTTCAAATGCTTTCTTTAATGAATCTGTATCGGCTTTTGATAGGGATTCGAGCATCTTCTTTCTATAATCTGTTTCGTCATCTTTTTTCTTTTCGATGATTTCCTGGGGAATAACAAGGTTGAGCATAAGACATACTTTTTCGATATAATTTTCGGGCTTAACCGGTTTTTCAAGATAAACACCCGGTCCCTGCATCATCATTGTTTCGAAATCCACCTTACCAAGTTCATCCCTTGCATGCCCTGTAACTATAAGAACTGGAATTTTCGACCACTGTTTGTTCTTTTGCAAATCCCGATAAAATTTTATTCCCGAATGTTTCGGCATTACAAGGTCAAGCGATATCAAATCAGGAATCTGATTTTTTATAACATCCGATGCCTCTAATCCATCAGAAGCGAGTATAACTTCGAAACCATAATTACTGAGGGCAGATTTAAGATAATTTCTCACATCAGCTTCATCATCGACAACGAGAACAGTCTTATTCATATTTTTCATAGAATACCTTTAGTTTAATTTATTTTTCTTAGATTCTTTTGCAATCGTTTCAAGCCTTTTCAATGGAAATATCATCCTGAAAGTCGAACCTCTATCAGGTATAGAATCAACCTCGAGAGTTCCGCCATGTTCTTTCACAATTTTATTTACAGTTAACAAACCCAATCCGGTACCTTTATTCCCTTTAGTAGTAAAGAATGTAGTAAATATTTTTTGTATTACTTCCGAATCCATTCCCCAGCCATTATCGCTTACTTCAAAAACAAGAGTTGCATGTTTGAATTTAGTTCTGATTATGACTTGGCCCTTTTTGTCTTCTCTCATCATTGCAGCATCAATAGCATTAGAGACAAGGTTTGTCAGGCATGATTCGATACCATCGGGGTCCAATGGAAAATTATAAACGCTTTTACCAAGTTCGGAAGTTAATTCGACATTTTGAGTCCTTGCTGTTTCATAGTATAATTCCGTAATGTCCTTTACAATTTTATTTGGGTCAGCAGGAACAAGTTCAGGAAGCCTGCCCTTAGCAAAACTTAAAAATCCTTTAACCAAATCCGTTGTTTTATTAAAATTTCTCTGGAGAATTTCCCAGCCTTCGACAATTCGGGAGGCTTCGCCTTGCCTCAAGCCTGTATCAACGATATACATTCCTCCTTCGAGTCCCATTAATACATTTTTTATGGTGTGGGCAAGGCCTGCAACCGTTTGGCCTACGGTACCTAATCTTTCAGCTTCCATTCTCTCTTTTTCCAGTACCTTTATTCTTCTCAAATCCTGAAAAAAGGCTACTCTGCCGAGAATATCTTTTTTACTTCTTAATTCCAAAGCATTAAATCTTACGGGAATATCTTTACCGTTTGAATCAATGATTGTGGCTTCTTCCTTCTTTGTAATAATGCCTTTTTTATTTGGCTTTCCGAAAAATTCCTTCGGAAAAATACTTTTTAGGGAATTATAGACAGGTTTTTTATTTGATTGCCAGCTTAAAATATTCTTAGCAGATGAGTTCATAATAACAGTTTTATTTCTCTCATTTGTTGCGATTATCCCATCATCGGAATTTTCAATTAACGTTGCGTAAAAATCATGGGATTTTCTTAATGAATCCTGAAGCTCGGTGATTTCTGTAATATCATTTGCTATTTCAAGTACAAGTTGTACGCCTTTTTCATTCTTTGATAGTGCTGAAGTGTTAACAAAATATCTTGTTTCTTCTCCTGAAAAAGTAGTGCCTATTTCCGACGAAAAATGGTCGAGTCCGTCCTTGAAAGTAAGTGCTGCCGGACACCTCCGGCACCTCCTGCCCCTTTTTTTATATACTTCATAACAGTGCTTACCTTGTACTTCTCCAAATGTGTCCCTCAGTTTTTTGTTCGCCCGTATGATTCTATAATTTGTATCAATAATGGATAAATAACTTGGGACGTTTTCAAAGAAAATATTATACTCCCTTTGGAACCTTGTTGTCTCTGTTACATCAGTTGACATTTCGACAACATATTTTACTTTACCCGATTTATTTTTTAATGGTGCAAGATGCACGATATAGTGGCAAATTTTATTATTTTTATCTATTCCTGACTCGTTAGAAACCTTTGTCAATCCTTGTTCAAATACCTCATTTATCTTGCAATGAGTACACTGTTCAGAGGTTTTTTTATATACTTCATAGCATTTTTTTCCTTCCCAGTCACCGAAGTAATCTCTAAAGTTGTTATTGGCCTGAACAATATTTAAGTCTTTATCTATGATATCTACGTTAAAAGGCAACAAATCATATAATTGTTCAGCTATTATTTCCTGTAACTCTTCCAACAAATATCCCCTTTTTTATAATCAATACCACAAAAATATAAATTTAAAGAAAATTTATTCCTATTTCTTTTAACTCTGTATTTTTTAATGTACTTTATTGTTTTATGCCGTAAAATGAATAGAAATTAATTTATTTTTTATAAGTTCTTGATTTTTCTCATTAATTAATTAATTAATTATTAAAATAAAATGAATTTAATTTATGTGTTTTTATAACCAATTAAATCTTATAGACTTACTTTTACAACATATTAATCACATTCGTTGAAAACTGTGTATGATACTGACTCAATGAGGATTTAGGGAGATAATTTTTCATTATTTTGTAAATGTGAAAATTGAATTGTTTCTTTGTTGAGTTGATATGAATTCTGTTAGAAAAAGGATTTTAGTCGTGGACGATGAGGTAGATGTTTTGAGATACCTTGAAACTTTCTTTATTGATAATGGTTTTGATGTTATAACAGCCACTAACGGTAAGGATTGTATTATCAAAGCTGAATCAGAAAATCCCGATTTAATAACCCTCGATATTTCTATGCCAATGGAATCAGGTGTCAGAGTATTTAGAGATTTACAGGAAAATCTCAAAACAAGTAAAATACCGGTAATAATTATTACCGGTGTCTCAGAAGAATTCAAAAGTGTTATTCCAAATAAAAAGGGTTCTAAATATAAATTTGATTTTTTTGAAAAGCCGATTGACAGAGAAAATTTGTTGGCAAGCGTTAGAAAAATATTAAAAATTAAATAATAAAACGACAAGGTAAATTATGTTTAAAGATAATATAACAAAAAATAACCCACCCAAAGAAATACCCGATATGAAATATATTATCGAGAAACCTCCCCAAGGGGACAGAGTTTCTCAGTTCCTTGATATCTTTGCATCATTATTAGAATATAGCAATTACCGTACTGCGCTGGAACATTACATTCGGGTATCGGCCAAATGCTCAAGATGCGCCAGTAGCTGCCATGTTTACCAAACCACAAAAGATTTGAGAGATATACCCTGCTACCGTTCTGAATTGTTGCTCAGCGTTTACAGACGATACTTTTCATATGAAAGCAGTATGTTTGCGCGGCTGTTTGGCGGATTTGAACTTACAGAGGAACACATTGATAAAATGGCACATTCTTTCTGGAACTGTACGGCTTGTCGTAAGTGTGTTCTTGAATGTCCGTCCGGCATAGACCATGGAATGATGACCCATCTTGCCAGGTATATTATGGCAGAAATGAATCTTGTTCCGAGAGCATTAGTAGTATCAACAAGGGAACAATTGCAAGGTGCAACAGCTAACACTTCCGGAATACCACTTGTTGCTTTGAAGGATTCGATTGAATTCCTGGAGGAAGAGCTGAAAGAAATGCTGGATGTTGATATTAAATTTCCCCTGGATGTCGAAAATGCGGAGTATATATTCTTTGCTCCTGTATCGGATTTTTTAATGGAGGCAGATACATTGATGGGTATTGCTGCTGTTCTTCATGCTGCCGGAGTAAGCTGGACGATAGGTACAAAATATTTCGATGCTATTAATTATGGATTGTTTTATAGCGACCTTGTTTTGGGAAGGGTATTAAGAAAGATACAGGAAGAAACTCAAAGATTGAAAGCTAAGAAAGTTTTAATAGGTGAGTGCGGCCACGCCAGCCGCAGTGCTACATTTCTAAAGACTTTCTGGCAGGGTGGTGATTGTCCCGAAATAATTAATATAATGGAATTGACAAATGAATTACTTAAAGAAGGCAGAATTAAACTCGACCCTAATAAAGTTACTGAGCGGGTTACATACCATGACCCATGCAATATTGCCCGCCAGGGATGGATTGTAGAGCAACCGAGAGAAATAATTAAAGCCTTTTGTAAGGACTTTGTCGAAATGACACCGAACAGAACTGAGAATTATTGCTGTGGGGGCGGCGGCGGAACTGTTTCGATTGATGAAATTAGAAAGTACAGGACTTTAGTATCAGGTGCCAAAAAAGCCGGGCAAATCAGGAGAACAGGAGCCCATTATGTAATAGCACCCTGTGCAAATTGCAAAAAGCAGATTCGGGAAACGATGGAAGATAATAAAGTTGACGGAGAACTTGTCGGATTACACGATTTAATATTAAAAGCAATTATTATCGAAAAATGATGGATATAATATTTAAACCTATTGGAACTATATATTCACCTTTTGAGGAAACGACGGGGGTACCGATTCAGCCCTCCGCAGCTATCGGTATCAGGGGACGTATTGTAATTTTTGACGAATTTATTGAAGGTTTAAAAGATTTGGATGGATTTTCACATATTACTTTAATTTATCATCTACATTTAATAAAAACATTCTCTCTTCATGTTATACCCTTCGTAGATAAAGTTGAAAGAGGAGTGTTTTCGACAAGAGCTCCGGCAAGGCCTAATCCGATTGGACTATCGGTCGTCAGATTAATCGAAGTTAAAGATAACAACGTCATTATTGAAAATGTTGATATAGTGAATGGAACTCCATTGTTGGATATTAAGCCTTATGTTCCCGGATGTGAAAATTATGACAATGAGTATAAAATCGGTTGGTTAACTGAAAATATTAATAAATTAAATGAAATGAAATCCGATGGAAGATTCTAATAAAATATCAAAAGCAAACAGCATAGATGATTTATCAAAAGAAGAACTCCTTGAACTTTTGAAAATCTATGCAAAGAACTGGCTTGCTCATGACGGTTGCTGGTTTTTATCTGTCGAGGAAAAGCATGGTATTGATGAAGCAATAAACATTGACAGGGAATCATGGCGTAAATTCACCATTGTAGAAGCAAAGCGTATTAATGAATTTTTATCTCTCGGTAAGAACTCCGGTATTGAAGGATTAGCACGGGCATTGAGGTTTCGCTTGTATTCCACAATTAATAAAGACAAAATCGAGATTCTCGATAATAAGAGTATGATTTATTATGTTGAGACTTGCCGCGTACAGGAGGCAAGACGCAGAAAGGGATTAAAGGATTTTCCCTGTAAGTCGGTCGGCATTGTTGAATACAGCCTGTTTGCAAAAACAATTGACGGAAGAATCGAAACTGAATGTCTTTCCTGCCCACCGGAAATAACAGATAATAATAATTATTGTATTTGGAAATTTACAATAAAGGAATAATATGGAAAAGCTCCTGATTTTCGGATGCAAAAAAGCAATGAACGATGCCTGCATTGCTTGTTCCCGCTGCCTTGTCGGATTCAATCGGCGGGAAGGTGAATTCGCACAATACAAAGAAAAAGATGTCGAGCTAATCGGGCTGCTTAACTGCGGCGATTGTCCCGGGGCGATAGTTGTTACCCGTCTTGCACAATTCAGCTTGTGGAATAAACATTTGAACGAGAAGCCTACAAAAATTCATGTGGCTCCTTGTGTTATTGACCATTGTCCTTACAAGGACATAATAATAAATAAAATTAAAGCAAAGTCAGGGATTGAGGTTATTGAAGGTACGCATCCTTATATGCCTCAAAATATTTTCGGAATGTAGGGACAGATATTGTTCTGTCCTTTAATTTAAGAGTATGATATGGAAGAATTATTAAATTTTGCGAAGGGCCCTCTTTTTAGATTTTCATTTGCTATTATGATTTTAGGGCTTCTAAGGGTATTTGGTTTATCATTAATTAACGGGTTTGAAGCAAAGAAGAAAGCTCAGGACAAATCTATTCCCAAAGGATATGTAAGAAAAATGACTTTTGGCTTTTTATTTCCTGTCAGAGCATTTCGGGTGAAACCATTTTATGCGTTTGTTTCTATATTATTTCATATTGGGTTGATATTCACTCCAATATTTCTTTTTGACCACGCACTGCTATTTCAAAATTCGATTGGTATTAGCTGGCTTAATTTAACATTATCGAAACAATTTGCTGACTGGATGACAATAATAACAATTGCAACAGGAATATTACTCTTTTTAATAAGAATTAGCAGCAAGACCTCGAGATTTATCAGCAGGAAGCAGGATTATCTATGGCCCCTGTTGTTGCTCATTCCATTCATCAGCGGATTGGTTTGTGCTCAACTGACCGTAAATCCGGATGTTTATAATGCTTTTATTTTGATACACATTCTTAGTGGTTGTCTGATTTTTATTCTTATGCCATTCACTAAGATAGCTCATTGCATTCTATTGCCATTGAGCCAGTGGATTACTGCCAGAGCGTGGAAGTTCCCTCCGGAGGCAGGAGAAAATGTTATGATTGATTTAGGGAAAGAAGGTGAAGCATTATGAAAGCCATTCTAACTGATATAACCAAATGTATAGGTTGCAACGAATGTGTTAAGGCGTGTAAGGTAATCAATAATCTGCCGCCCGACAAACCAAGAGAATGGCAGAAAAATGATGGTTTATCGGCAAGCAACTGGACATCTGTGCTACACAATGGCAAGTATAATTTAAGGAAGCAGTGTCGCCACTGTGTTGAACCTGCCTGTGTTTCAGTATGCCCGGTAGGTGCATTGCATAAGACTGAAACAGGTGCTGTCGTTTACGACAGTGATAAATGTCTTGGATGCCGCTATTGTATGATGGCTTGCCCTTATGGCATACCAAGGTATGATTGGGTTCAGCCGGTTCCTTACATAAAAAAGTGCATATTATGTTATCACAAAATAAAAGATGGTACAATCAGCCAGCCGGCCTGTACTTCTGCCTGCCCAACGGGTGCTACTATCTACGGAGAAAGAGAGGAACTTCTGAAGGAAGCAAGACGAAGAATCAATTCTGAACCGGATAAATATTTGAATACTATCTATGGAGAAAATGAAGTTGGCGGCACAAATGTTCTATACATCACAGCCAAAGACTGCCCATTGGATTTTCTGCTTTACTACAATAATAGAATTGAAAAAGGAATAGAACTTGCAGGAATGCCTGATTTTAATGAAGCAATTCCAATCACAACAAAATGGGCTATGGGTGCGGTTCCATTTGCCTTCCTCGGCATGGGGGCAGTTATGAGCGGAATTTACTGGGTTATAAATCGAAGGAATAAATTGCAAAGCGAGATTCAATCTGAAAATCAAAAACAAGAGGATGATAATGGACAGGATAAATAAAGCGAAATTAATTCTTTGGGCAATACTCGGAATTGCGGGTGCAGTAGCAATAACACGTTTTATTTTTGGCCTTGGCGCTACTACTAATTTGACAGATAACACTCCTTGGGGTTTTTGGATTGGCTTTGATGTTATGGGAGGAGTAGCGCTTGCAGGAGGGGGCTTTGTCATTGCTGCTTTTAATTATATTTTCGGGAAAAAAGTATTACATCCGATTGCAAGAGCTGCTATTCTGACTGCATTTCTCGGATATGTTGCAGTTGCTGTTGGTTTACTGTTCGATTTGGGATTACCCTGGAACATCTGGCACATGATAATTTATTGGAATCCTCACTCACCATTATTTGAGGTTGGCTGGTGCGTCATGCTTTATCTTACGGTTCTAACCCTTGAATTTACTCCTGTTGTTCTTGAAAAATATCCGAACATAAAATTGCTGTCAATCATACACGGATTTCTTTTTAAAATCAGAATTCCCCTCGTAATTCTTGGAATAATGCTGTCAACATTACATCAATCCTCGCTTGGCAGCCTGTTCCTGGCAATGCCTTACAGGCTTCACCCATTATGGTATTCACCAATAATACCAATAATTTTCTTTCTATCTGCAATATGCCTTGGATTTATGATGGTAATGGTGGAAAGCATGACTTCAAGCTACTTATACAGGAGGGAGCAGGAAATACATATCCTCGAAAAAATCAAGAAATATGCTTCATATATGCTGTTCTTATATTTATTGGTAAGATTTGCTGATATTATTATTCGTGGTGCTGGTTCATTCCTTTTTAGTTTTAGTTGGGGAATGTCCCTGTTCTGGATTGAGATTCTGCTATCATGCATTATCCCATTAATTATATTTTCTTTACCAATTAAAAAAATAAAAATTTCTATCCTTTATTTTGGGGCTTTTATAGGTGTTGTTGGAGTCGTATTTAACAGGCTCAATGTAGGAGGAATAACTCATCTTAATAATTTAACTGAAATTGGTTCCTTTTATTTTCCATCATTGATGGAATTTTCCATTTCGGCTGGAGTGGTGTCTGCAGCAATGCTTATTTTCTTCTTTTTTGTTGAGAATTTCAAAGTGTGGGAAGAATTTCCAATTGTTCAAAGTAATGTTAATAGAACGCCAAGATTCGATTCCTTCAAAGTATATTTGGGTTCTAATCCGATAGTGAACAGAACAAAATTCTCTTTTGCTTTTATTATAGCATTCGGTTTAACTTTTGCTCTTATTTCAGGCGGGGAGATTCACAGCAGTGGTTTCGAGAAATCACCTGTTACAAAAGCACGCGGAGCAGATACCCTGTTAATTGATGGTAACAGGGATGGATATAATGTTGTTTTCGCTCATGCCAATCATCAAAAGCTCGGTGTTACCTGCGGCTACTGTCACCATATAAATAAACCCGATGATAAAGCTACCGGATGTTACGAATGTCATGATGATATGTATTTGACAGGGGATGCTTTCCGGCATGATTGGCATTCTTCTTCCAGCGGAGCTAATCTTGACTGCTTCAAATGCCATAACAAATCTGTCAGTAAGGGAATGAATTTCAAATTCTCCAATAAAAAAGCAACTCGAATTTGTAAAGACTGCCATAATAATATCATTCCGGCTGACTCCAGAATAAAGAAACTATCAACCTACAAAACTCTGTCTTATACCGATGCAATGCATTCACTATGTATAAAATGCCATAAGGATAGATTAAAATCCGACACCATTCTATTTAAATCGAAACCCAACTTAGCTCAATGTTCGAATTGTCATAAAAATTTTGGTATTTTTAAAAAAGATAAAAAACTTTTTCAAGAGAAAAAAGAGAATAAATGGGTTGTTGTTCCATAAATGAATTAGAGTTTTCTTGTTGAATATTATAGAGTTAGAAATTACATATAATTAACATATATTTTAGACTATTGAGGTATTAGAAAATGCCCTAAATTTAATAATAATAAGGAATTATAAAAGACACAATATTCATACACCATCCTTTAAACCCAAATTATTCATTAAAAATGAAAAATAATCTTAATAATGTCATGCTTCGACTTCGCTCAGCATGACATTAAATTATACCATATCAATTTCTATTGAATAATCTGGGTTAAATATGTGTGGGAGCGGTAAATATCATGTAACAAATTTGTAATCCCTCCCGGATTAATTTGTTATTCAATTTTCTATTTCTAATTTTCAAAATCAATTATTGTTGTGGTATTATTTATAGGCAGACACATATGCCTGCCCTTACATTTTGCATTCTGCATTTTGCATTATCAATTTTTTTTAAAAACCGTTTTAAAACCGTTTTATTTTTATATCAATTCCAATCACTAAATCGCAATTATTTTATTAACGGTAGTAGAATATGGATAAGAAAGAATTAGAATTTCTCGACAGCTTCAGGATTTTATCACCCGGCTGGTTTGCACACCACAGTTCACGCGGCAAATGGACATATCCCGCACATATCAAAGCGATTGACAAACAACTGATGGCTCTCTCTCAAAGAAAAATAAACAAATTGATTGTGAACATGCCGCCGAGGCATGGTAAATCCGAGTTGATTTCAAAATATTTCCCTGCATGGTATCTCGGTAGAAACCCTAATCACAGGGTAATCCTCGTATCTTACAGTGCGAGCTTTGCTGTAAGCTGGGGACGCAAGGTAAAATCCCTCATTACAGAATTCGGAGAAGATTATTTCGGAATAAAAATCAATCCCGATGTCGCTTCAGCCGCCGCTTTCGAGCTGTCGCCCGTTTATCCGTTCATCAATGCAGAAGGGAATATGAACACTGTCGGTGCGGGAGGGCCCATCACAGGAAAAGGTGCAGACCTGCTAATCATTGACGACCCAATCAAAAATGACGAAGAAGCCCACTCAAAAACCATACGCGATAACATCTGGGACTGGTTCACATCAACTGCACTGACAAGGCTCGAGCCGAATGGCATTATAGTTGTCATCATGACACGCTGGCACCAGGATGATTTGTGCGGCAGGCTTATCAGCCAGGCAGAGGCAGAAAAGTTCAAGCCCAATGCCGAGTTCGACGACTGGACTATACTGAACCTCCCTGCGATTGCAGAAGAAAACGACATGCTCGGCAGAAACCCCGGCGAAGCACTCTGGGAAAAGAGATTCCCTCTCAAAAAGCTGGAGTCAATAAAAAATTCAATCGGGTCTTACTGGTTCTCGGCTCTGTATCAGCAGTCTCCATCGCCGGAAGGTAGCGGCATTTTCAAAAAAACAAATTTCAGGTATTTTACAACTGACGGAACAACCTGCATTCTGAAAAAAAGTGAGGGTGAGCAAAAACTTTGCAGTGAGAGCAATTGCAGAACATACTCAACGATTGACCTTGCAGTCAGCGACAAGGAAACAGCCGATTTCACTGCCGCAATTATATTCAAAGTAACTCAGGATAATGAAGTGCTTATATATGACATCATCCGCGAAAGATTTTCAGGCGCCGACCATCCCGCACTCGTAGAGCAGATTTTCAACAGGTGGAATCCTTTATCACTCGGTATCGAAAGCACCCAGTACCAGATAATGCTTGTGCAGATGCTTTTGAGGAAAGGATTTCCGATTGTTGCATTAAAACCAAAAGGGAAAAAAGTTACGAGAGCATTGCCAATGGCAACAAAGCTCGAAAGCCATATTGTTTATTTCAGGGAAAATGCACCCTGGCTCATGGATTTCGAGGATGAGCTGGAGCAATTCCCAAACGGGACACACGATGACCAGGTAGATGCTTTTGCTTACATAAGCGAAATGGTTTTTTCCGTATCCAATGCCAAACCGGCAGGCACACGCATGAGAACTATTCCTGAAGATAGTATTTCGTCAGGTTTTGAATAATTGTTGTTCAAGGGGATTATTGAGTTTAAAATAAATATCAGGATTCAGGGAAATAATGGTATATATCTTTTCTGTGGAGAAAGCGAATAAAAGTAAATTCATTATTCTGGTATTTACATCCAATTCTGTAGTTACCAACTCTGATTCTGTAATAATATCTTGAGCCGGTTATTTTTCTGAAATTTGGTATGTCTTGAACAGACTGAACTTCTTTTACTAATGAGATTACATTTTTAATTTGTGTAGATAATTTTTTATCCTGAATTTTCTTTACGTCCCTTTGGAATGAACTTTCAAATTTGATTTTCATCAACAATTCTATATCGAGTTAAGAGTAGACAGAATTTCTTCTTCGCTGACATAATCATTTTTGTCGCCTTCAGCAATGGCTTTTTCTAGGCCAATATCTTCAATAGCATCAATGACTGCGTCACGAAGAATAGTCCTATTTTCCGTGAAAAACTCAGCCATAGCTTCTTTGACTTGTGATTTTATTTCAGTTGTATTTCCCATTTCATTTTCCTTTTAAACTATTCAACGATTTTCTTAATTACAAATTGCAATTTTTTTATTAATGGCTAAATTTACGGATTATGTTTTTTATACATTCTGTGCCTGGTACGGAATCCATAGCCATAACCCGCATCAAATTCCCCTCATGAGAGTAGCAGAAATGTATTTTTAATTTCCATTCCTTGAGGAAGGGCAGGGTAGGTGTAAAAAATCAACAAAACAATGCTATCGCGTTGCGATAATATAACAGTAAAAAACAAAGCGAATGAAAGTCATTCTAAACTCGGTTTGGATTCCATTCTCTATGTCACCCTGAGCATGTCGAAGGGTCTCTTTTGTTCACGCAAAGTTCGCAAAGGAAAAATTTCATTAGTAATTCGTAAATCGTAATTCGTAATTGATTAGTGTGGGAGAGCGATTCATCTTCTACTGATATTTAATCACTACGCCATAGAATTGTTATATTAATTTAATTCATCCTAACAGTCTAACAGCCTTCAGCCTTAATAATTATAAATTGTTATCTCATAGGCCTGAAGGCTGTGGAGCTAAGATAGTCGCGGTGCCTCATGTCAATGATTTCGTCAACGGGTATGTTTTCAAGAAGAGAATATTTCTCGGCAAGAGGTTTCAGTTTAATACCAATGTCTGAAATGCAGTAGTATAAAATAAGGCATAATTCAAAATTAGAAAGATGGTCATGGAAAAGATTGGTATAGAGCCATTTGTTTTTTATATCGCTCGAATCAATAAATTTAATAATGTTATGGACATTTCTGAGGTAATGCCCAAGCATCTCCTGGTACCTGTTGAAAAAAGTTATGAAAGCTTCGTTCAAAGTACTTAGAATATCTTCTTTTTCGGGGAAAGCACCACCCACTAAATCAATATGATTTGAATAAGTGTATCTGAAATCGTTGTAAAATTGAAAAAAGCACTGCCTTCCCGTAATCCTTCGTTCACTGTTGGTAACGACATCAAAATGTTCAATCGAAATATTATTAACTATATCATTGTGAAGAGAAACTAACTGGAAAAATGTGTTTTCGAATGTTTGAATAAATAGTGTTTGGTTTTGTGCCCTCAACTGCTGGGTCTGCTCGATGACTTCCTGCCTGTTCAGCTCCAGCTCGTGCCTTTGAGATTTCAATTCCATTCTTTGGAACCTCAGTGCCTCATAGTATAGAATAACACCTGCAAGAGCCCACATAGTGCCTACTGCTCCTTCGAGAAGCTGTCCGAGGGAACCGAGTTTATTGTTCTGTTCGGCGCTTATCCAATGGAAAACAAATATGTCGAAAGAAAAAATAATGAAGATTGATAAAATGACAATCACACCAATCCATATAAGAGAAATTGAGAATCCCTCATAAGAAAACATTGCTGACGGCTGTTTTTTCTTTTTTTCAAACATTGATATATCATTTTTTTATTGAATTTGACAAAGTTAATAAATTTTATAACAAATCGGCAACAAATATTTTGATTTTAATTGCAAAAAAAAGATTATTTTTTCGACAACTTTAAAAAGAATAATGAGATAATAATTCTTGTTAAACAACATAATAGAATTTTCATTTTTAAATTTTTAATTTTCATTGAATTTATAATGAAAAAAAATCAAAATATTTAATTAAAAATAAATTATGACTTCAAGGTTATAGATAGGTCGAAAGCGGAAAAATCATTATCTTATTTAACATTAAAAATTACATAATTGATTGAAAATTGAAAATTATTGATTTAAAATAAAATTTAAGTGTAACATCTAAATAATAAAATGGAAGTAACCTTCAATCAAATATCGCCTGTGATTTGGGAAGTTGCCAAGGGTACAAAAGATTTCATGAATGTACCTGCACGCATCTTTGCCAGCGAAGACATGCTCAGCCTTGTCATGAGGGATAGAACACTTGTCCAGTTAATAAATGTAACGAGCCTGCCGGGAATTATCTCGTATGCAATGGTAATGCCCGATGCCCACGAGGGCTATGGATTTCCGATTGGTGCAGTCGCCGCTACGGATATGTCCGATGGTGTAATCTCGCCGGGCGGTATCGGATACGACATCAACTGCGGAATCCGGCTGCTTAAATCAAATCTGAGTTATGATGATATTAAAGACAGGATTGATGAACTTGCAAAGGAAATATATAAATATGTACCGTCTGGTGTTGGAAAATGCGGAAGGGTACAGCTCAGTAATGTGGAAATGGACAAAGTCCTGAACAAAGGCTGTAACTGGGCTGACAGCGAAAGATATACAGAAGAAAACGATTTGAGGTATATCGAATCTGGAGGAAGCCTCGACTCGGCTGATGCTTCTGCTGTTTCCAGAAATGCCGTTGACCGGGGGAGAGACCAGCTTGGCACAATGGGAGCAGGCAACCACTTTGTAGAAGTGAACAGAGTTCAAAAAATATTTGACGAGGAAGCGGCCCGTGCTTACGGACTAAAAGAAAACCAGGTTGTGATTCAGATTCACACAGGCTCACGCGGCTTGGGACACCAGGTCGCAACTGATTATATCAAACAGATGATTTCTCTTGCACCACAGTATGGAATTACACTACCCGACCGTGAATTGTCTTGTGTGCCAATATCCTCACCCGAAGGACAGTCGTATTTTGCGGCAATGTCAGCCGCCGCAAACTTCGCATGGACAAACCGCCAGCTTATTACATGGGAAATCCGCGAGGCTTGGAGAAATGTTTTTGGAAAATCCTCCGGAAAACTTAGCCTCTTGTATGATGTCGCTCACAACATTGCAAAAATCGAAGAACACACAGTCATGGGAGAAAAAAGAAAAGTGCTCGTACATCGCAAGGGTGCCACCAGGGCTTTCCCAGCAGGTCATCCCGAAGTTACACCTGAATATCGGAACATTGGTCAGCCCGTACTGATTCCCGGGAGTATGGGAACTTCGTCTTACGTTCTTGCCGGATTAAAAGGGAGCATGGTACATAGCTTCGGTTCAACCTGCCACGGCGCAGGCAGACTGATGTCCCGCACAGCCGCACGGAAACAAATCCGAGGCGATGAATTGAAAAATGAACTGAACGAAAAAGGAATTAACATACAAACAGGTTCACTCAAAGGATTAGCCGAGGAAGCACCTGCGGCATACAAAAATGTTGAATCTGTTGTTGATGTTGTAGAAAAAGCCGGGATCGCAAAAAAAATCGTGAAATTAAAACCAATAGCAGTGATTAAAGGATAAAGATGTAGGGGCAATTCACGAATTGCCCAATGACTTTGAATAGTGTAATAATTTTTGTATTGTTGTGAAGTAAAAATTTTATAAAAATTTCCTTTAAAACTAATAGCATCAAAAAGGAGAACACAAAATGAAACATATACTTATTCTTCTTGTTATTATCTTTTGCTTTTTGATAAAGCCTGCAAATGCCCAGTGGGTTCGAACAAATGGACCTTATGGTGGACATATTAGATGTTTTGTTGCCGATGATACTTTTATTTATGCTGGCACAAAACAAGGTGACATATTTCGTTCATCTAATAATGGTGATAGCTGGGAACTAGTAGAGAATGATTTATATTGGGTAGAGTCTCTTATTATTAGTGATTCTAATATTTTTGCCGGTACTCAAATAGGTGTTTTTGTTTCATCTAACCAAGGAACAAATTGGACTTGGTTAAGCCATGGAATGCAAGAAACTGATGTTAAATGTTTAATATTTAAAGATTCTATTTTATTTGCTGGGACAGAAATTGTTGGTATTTGTATAACAACCAATAACGGAAAAACATGGGAAATTAGAAATAATGGTTTACCTGATACATGTTATGTATATTCACTTGTTTTAATAGATTCTATTTTGTTTGCCAGCGCTGGTTATGATGGTGTTTATAAATCTACTAATAATGGAATAAGTTGGAGTCCCGTAAATAATGGCTTAAATGCAGACCATGTATTTAGACTTTATAGAAGTGGTTCTAATTTAATAGCAGGAACAGTTGATGGTATCTTTATTACAACAAATAATGGCAAGAATTGGCGCGAAGCGTTTAATAATTTAAATAATTTATATGCTTTATCATTTACGACCCTTGGGACAAAATTATTTGCTGGTACTCAATCTGGTATTTTTGTTTCTATGGATGATGGTAATAGTTGGAATTTAATTAATGACAGTATATATTTTATATCATTAATGGCTTATAATTCGAAATTATTTGCTGCTTTAAGTGGTTATGGGATTTATATTTCAAATGATGAAGGTATAAATTGGATTGATGGTAGTAATGGATTGTATAATGCTGAAGTCAATACTATGCTATCAAAAGGAAATTTAATATTTGCTGGTACAGAGGGTTCCGGAATATTTTTATCCTCTAATTATGGTGATAGTTGGATTAGAAATAATAATGGACTTAAAGATGGATATATAAGCTCACTTACTGAAATAGATTCAATTATTTTGGCTGGTACCGGGAGAGGGCTATATCTATCATCGGATAATGGAAATATTTGGAAAATGTTAGATAATGAACTATTATATTATCCAATTCTTTCTTTGGTTGTTAAGGGAACAAATATATTTGCAGGAACTTCAAGTACTGGAATTTTTAAATCAACAAACAATGGTCTAACTTGGAATAGAGTAAATACAGGATTAACACAATTTAAAATAAAATCCCTTGCTACAAATGGAATTAATATTTATGCGGGTTCAGATAGCGGTTACGTATTTTATTCATCAAACAACGGTTTAAGTTGGAATTCAATAAGAATTGGATTTACTAAATATAGTGTTTATTCATTAATAGCTATTGGTTCTCATCTTTATGCTGCTACCTATGGAGATGGAGTATTTTACTCTTCTAATTATGGTGCTAACTGGAAAAAAATTGATGATGGTTTTAAAAATAGTTTGGCAAAAGTAGCATATGTGTTTAATGATGATAACATTTTCTTTATTGGAACAAATTATGGAGATATTTCTCTTCTATCTAATGATACAAGTTGGACTGATGTAAGTGATGGTTTAGCTCAATATTCACATATAAAATCTGTTACCTTACATGATTCAATATTATTTGTTGGAACATGGCGAACTGGTTTTAGTATCTGGCGTCGTCCACTATCAGAGTTGATAACAATCAAAATACCATCTCAATTAACACTTGAACAAAACAATCCGAATCCTTTCAATTCAAATACTGAATTTAAATACGGTATTCCAAAAGATGGAAATGTTATATTCAGGATTTATGATATTCAAGGGCAGTTGGTAAAGAATTTAGTATCAGATTTTGAAATAGCAGGCAGTCACACAATTTCATGGGATGGCAGGGATGAATCCGGCATTGATGTATTTACAGGTGTCTATATATGCCGTATTCAATTTGAAGGGCAGTCATTATCGAAAAAAATGTTTTTCGTTCCATAAATTGTAGGGGTAATTCATGAATTGCCCCTACGGAAAATTTATACATTATTTCGGTACGGATTTAATCTCCGCTGTGTCGCTGACAACGCTGCTGCCCATAATGAGAATCTCGGGGTATTCGGGATGGGATGTTTTCATCTTCACATTGCATCCGAAATATCCCTTTTTCTCAGGTTTAACGCTGGCAACTATTTCATACTCCTCATTGGGTTTTAATACGAGTTCTTTTGAAAGATTGACTTTCAAAATATCAGGAGTAATTTTAAAATCGGTAAAAGTAACACTCCTCGTCGAGTGATTTATTAGTTTCACTTTGGATGATGTTTCTATTCCGATTTTCATATCGTCAAAATTAAAATACTGGTTCGGGGAAACCTCAATTTCAACATGAACATCTGCCTTCAGGTAAAAATTAACGTTTGGTTTCACAGGGTCATTCGAAGCAATGAATACTGTTTTAACAACGGGACCCGATTTATTCGGAATGTTTAACTTTACATCGAGCTTGGCAACCTGCCCGGGTTCCAACTGGCTGGTATCGAGCAGTACTGCCGTGCATCCGCAGGAGGGCCTCACGCTGTTTATCAACAGTCTTTCTTTCCCTGAATTCTTAAGCAATATAGTTGCTTTCAGAGGTGATTCCTTAGGCGTTACTTTATTCCAGTTGTATGAGTCTCCGCCTATGATTTCGAGCTTAGGCTGTGCATATGTGCCGCTAATAAAAAATAAACCGCTCAAAAATATACTAAGCAATAATTTTTTCATTTGAACAAATCCTCAATAAATTAATGTTAAAAAATAAGTAATGGGCAATTTTAGAAATTGCCACTACAAAATCAATAATCAATACAAAATCAATTTGCCTGTAAATGTTTTACTTCCTGCCTGCAGCCTGTAAAAATACATGCCTGTATTTGCTTTTGTACCGTCAGGTTTTGTTCCGTTCCATACTGAAACTCTTCCGCCGTCAGACTGGCTTTCATCAACAAGCGATGATACAAGGTTACCCATTAAATCATAAATTTTAAGAGAAACGTAAGCAGGAGACTTTAATTCATAATAGATTGCAGTTGATGAACTAAAAGGATTTGGATATACATTCAATCCTACCAATCCGTTAGATTCATCATCAACAGCAGTGCTATGATATGCACTGATGAAATCAGTCTTGGTCTTTGTGGATTGCTTAGTGCCATCGGATACGGTTAAGGAAACGTTATATATTCCTTGTGTTGTGTAAACATGCGAAGGATTCTGTTCAGTGCTTGTTCCTCCGTCTCCAAAATCCCAAATCCAGGATGTAGGATTGCCGAAACTTTGGTCAGTAAAATGGACTGTCAACGGAATTACACCCGAATTTGTATCTGCAGTAAAGCTAGCTCCGAATGCTTTATAAACTGATATATAGTCGTCCTTAATTACTTCAGAAGAATCGTCTGAATGTTTTACTACAAGTACGACGGAGTATGAGCCTTCGTCAACGAATGTGTATGTAGGATTCTGTTCGGTTGATGTTCCACCTTCACCGAAATCCCAGAACCAGGACGAGACAGTTCCTTGCGATTTGTCTGTGAACTGCACTTCAAGCGGCATTATTCCTTCAAGTGGTTTGGCTGTGAAATCTGCTTTCATAGGAATAACAGTTATGTAATTATTCTTCCATTTTGTATCCTGATTTACCCCATCGGATATAGTCAGTGAAACATTATAAGAACCTTTAGTTGTGTACTGGTGTATGGGATTCTTTTCGGTTGAGTTTATACCATCGCCGAAATCCCACCACCATGTGCTAACTGCACCCTTTGACGAATCGCTGAAGTGAACCGATAATGGAGCTACTCCTGTTGTTGGTGTACCCGCAAAATCAGCAATAATAGTTGGTGGAGCTATATCGCCCGGAACGAGTATTTCGAAATCATCAATGAGTCCTTCTGTTAAATAAGCAAGAAATCCCAATTCATTATTAAAGGTTTTAACGATGAAACGGAATCTCATTCTGTCTGTAGTATTCAAATAATCACTAATATCATATTGAGATTTTTTCCACTCCCACGTTGACTGAGTAATTGTATCTACACTCACCCAGGAAGTTCCTCCGTTACTTGACACTTCAAAAATCAATTTAGATTCATTACCAGGTGATTCGGACCAATAACTTTTGCATGTAAAGTAGTGATAGAATCTGATAACGGAATTATTAACTTCGGACAAATCATATAATCCTGAAATCAGAGTAGTGGTTCCATCCGGCATATAACTGAAAATATCTCCCGGAATAGCCAAATGACCCGTAACATAGCATCTTGTTCCACCGGGAGTATGATCTTCCCCGGGTTGCAAAACCCAAATACTTGCATTCCAATTATATTCTACCTCCTGGGGGACATCTCTTTCCCATTTACCATTTGGTGAACTATTTCCCTGATTGTCAACTGTCCAATTATTTTCGAGTTCAAAATCTTCGAGATATAAAGTCTCATAGCCGACAAGAAATTGATATGGCTCAAAATCCGGGTATGCACCGGTAAATTTTAATGTTCTTCCGCTGACGCTTTCCTTTGCCTGAATATAGTATTTTACCGATGTTCCATTTGGAAGTGCCGGTATTTCTGCCTTGTATTTATTTTGGTCAGTTGGTTCTTGTATTGCAGGAACCATGTTCATGCTTTCAAAATTATTTGTTGTATAAATAACATAAACCGAATCGGGATGGCTGTTCAGTATATTTGGTTCTGAATTCAAATTACACTCCACAATATATGGGTCAACTATGTTCTTAGTGTCGGGCAAGGGTGTGTGTGCATAAGAAAAAGCAAGCAATAAATCTGTTCCGATTTGATGCTCGTTGAATGCAGTAACTAATTCCATTAAATGTGGTGTCCCATTGCTTGGGTCATTATCTCCTGTCCCGAAATTATCGTCAGTCAAAATTGCCTCGATAAACCATTCACTGAATGCAATACCAACATCAGGGTCGTCGGGTGTGCCGTACTTGGAAAAATGAGAAACCTTCTCGGCGATTTCACGGGATGTTAATTTCCTGAAGTCCCAGAAAGCACCCGATAAAATCATACCGTCATGGTGGGGCTCGCCATCAATACTGTCGGGATAAATATTATTATTATCAATATCTCTCACATTTTGATTGGTATCTCCCTCATAAGCACCTTTTCCTATTATATGGTCATCATACATAAAAGCGGCACCGAGGTCTGCTGTGGCTTCGTGGGTAGAACCGTTTACCATGCCAAGTGGTGGAGTGCCGCCAAATTGTAAATAGAGTTGTGCATTAACACTGTGTGTATATTCATGATATAAAATCGAGGGACTTTCTGCAAAATGATTAGGAGGTGAGTCAGTTCCATAGAAAGTAATATCTCTACCGTCTGAACCGGCATTAAAATAATAAAAATCTGGTATAATAGTTAAAATAACCTGAAAGTCCATTCCATCAAATGCCGAATCCAGGTTCTTTAAATAATCATGTATATAATTTGTATGATAAAACAACATTCTTTCTTGTAAAGTGGAATAATTATCATTCCAGTTCAATACAAAATTACTTCCGGGAATCAGACTTCCTTCAAAATATGCTGAATCAGATGAGGTTTGGATAGGAAATAGTATATACTGAACCTTTGCCCAGGGACCTTCCATCTTCGCAATTATTGATTTCTGAGATGAAATATCTTTTGTCCATGAACCGTTCTTATCAGATTCGTTTCTTTCTGTACCGATGTTAAAATATTGATGCGGGAAGGGCATCTGTTTGGCAGTGTCGTAGGAATATTTTTCTTTAATATATCCTTTTGTATTCACAGTTGTATTGACATCATGTATTTTATTTAATCTCCAGATTACATAGCCTGAGTGAGCATCTACGAACGAAGAAAACTTGCCTATAGGTTGCCTTGTCTCGACATTAATATCATAGACAAGGCTGAATTTCACTTTACCATTATTTTTAACGGGCAAAATAAACATTCTACCTTCGGATTGAGTCACATCTCTTTTAGAATCGAATTTCAATCCTTCAGAAGCATTGCTCATGGCTGTTGCAAGCGGAATCGTAGGAGTGATATTTACATTTATGTTATTGTAATATTCCACTCCAAAAGCAATGACCTTTCCGTCTTCCCTTATTCTCAGCTCGACTTCGGACAAAAGCACTTCAATGCCCTTATAGGCCTGCTTGTATCCTACATACCAAAGCTTATTCACCTTTTTTGTCTTAGTCAATTTGAGCTCATCGGGATTGATATTCAATAATTTCGAATTATCCCGCAGGAACTGCATCGAGGCAGACTGAACATTGTCATTTGTAATATTATTAATATTTTTAATTTGAACCGGCTTGCCGAATGCCCTGTGGGGAGTCAGTGTCGTTTTGTCAATCAGCACAGTCCATTTGCCATTGGCATTGAAAAATGCTTTCCATTCGGGACTTCGCAACGGAGCTTGTGTAAAATTGGATACCGCATGAGTCGTGGATTTCTGAGAAGGAAGCAGAATAGAGCCATCCTTTTCAATAACAGAATTCGATTGAATCTTAGCAAACACCGGAAGATTCAATAAAACAAGTGAAAACAGAATTGTTAAACCTAAGACAAACGCTGTTCTTTTTTTCATAAATTATCCTTTATTTTAATTTTTTGTCAAGTAATATACTAATAGACACAAAAAAAGCTGTTTTGTTTCAGTAAAATAATAATTTTTTTTAATATATTTATAACTTCTTATATAAATAAGAAAGTAGTAATAAGAAAAAAATTAATAATATAATTATTGCCTTCTATTTTTTAGCCCCCTTTTTCAAGGGTGTAATTATTTTACAATTTGATATTTACCTCACAAATTTAGAGATATTTTTTTCATTGTCATTTTAATTATTTTAATGACATAAGAATAATGAATTTGCCTCAAAAATTATTTGACCCAATTAAAATAATTGTCAGAATGTATAACCTTAAAATGAGAATCAGGATAAGAATTGAGCCAGCCATCAGGCGGTTTTATTTTCTTTTCAGCCCATTTTAATTCATAAGCAGAAAGGTTCCCATCCTTTTCTTCAATCCAGTCAATTTCCTGCTTATCATATGTCCGCCAGAAATAATTGTTACTGTAATATTGCTTATCATTTTGGTATTTCAACCTTTCGCTTATAATATAGTTTTCCCACAGTTTACCGATGTCGTTCCTTTGGCTCAATTGAGAGAAATTATTTATTATTCCATTCCTGATTCCATTATCATAAAAATACCATTTGGAACTTTTCGTAACTTCTTTTCTCAGGTTTCTCGAAAATCCGCTTAATTTGTGTAATATGAAAACCTTTGTGAGCAGGTCAAGATATTTTTCTACTGTAGTTTTACTGATGGATAATTGCCTGCTAAGTTCGTTATTTGAAACTTCACTACCTACCTGAAAAGAAATCAGCTTAAGCAATTCAATTATCTTTGCGGATGACCTGATATTTTCATAAGACAGTTTATCTTTTAAAAGATAAGAATTGATAAGCTCCTTTAAGTATTTTTCTTTATTCTCTCTACCATTTAAAAAAGTCAATTCGGGATAATTCCCGTAAACAAGCCTATCCCTAAGGTTCTCAGGTTTGGTAATTTTGGTTTCAATTTGCATTAATTCGGATTCAGAAAAAGGATATAGATGATAAGTAATTTTCCTGCCTGTTAAAGGTTCACCAAGGCGATTTGATATATCAAATGATGAAGAACCCGTAACAATTATTTTCATACCTTCGATTTCATCAACCATGAGTTTAAGAATCAAACCTATATCATTAATTTTCTGAGCCTCGTCTATAATTAAAAGCCTTACATCACCCATTAAATTCTTATAATTAATAACGCTTCTCCGGAATAATAGTTCATGAGTTGCTATATCCTCACCATTCAGGAATAAATAAGGTTCATTCACTTTTTTAATAGACTCTTTCAATAATACAGTTTTCCCTGTCCTTCTCGCACCGGCGATGACAACTACCTTGTTTGAAACGAGGTTCCTAAAAATTATTTTCTCAATATTTCTTTGAATAATCATAATAATATCAAAATTTGGACAAACTAATGGCTGAATTTACGTAAATTCAGCCACTCAAACAACTAAATTTTTCTATTACTTTTGGGAAAAAGGGGGGAAGTATGGAATATATTTTATTATCCCACACTCCGGATTAATCTGGATTTACGTTATATTTCAATAAATCAGTCTTCAAGAGGATAAGAAATTTTTATAAATTAATTTTGAATTTTACCTGATTTTTCCTTCCATTGCTTCATCATAAATTGATGTGTTACCCGGGTCTAAATATTTCAACTGCTGGAACACTTGTGGTTTTGGGTAACCGTTGAATAGTCCTCCGATTTCCTGAGCCTTTGCATCGAAGAATGCCTGGAGCAGTACACTTGGTCCGGTCATTTTATTTTCCTTAAAAGCCGCCATTTCGAAAATCACACTGTCAATTGCGGCAAGTGCCTGCTGTTTGTTTGTTGACATCTGGTCCAACCCATCAACATAGTAAGAAAACATAAGCTTTCGGAAATCATTATAACGGACATTGTTCAGTTCTGCAACAAGATTAAACCTTGTGAAGTCGCCCGGGCTGGAGTAAGTCTGATATCCCTCGGCATTGTAAGAAGCACCGAGCAGAACAAGATTCTTTGCCATTTCAAATGCAGAAGAGCCATCGAGCTCGCCATACGTGTCCATGTCAAATCCAATAACAAGGTTCATGTAATAATCAATCAGGGTAGTGAAGGAATTGTATGTGTTGGGATTGTATTTCAGGTAAGCACCCAAGCCGTATTCGAAGCTCCATTTCTGGTCGTAAAGTTTACATGTAACCGACTGTCCTTCGTCAGGGCCATCCAGGTAGCGGCGTGAAATAATCAGAAGCCTTGCGGAGTATCTATTCCCGGCACCACCGCTAAGAAAGATTGTCAAATCAACGGGTATTTTATCCCCTTTCCACTCTATATTCGTGAACTTCTGGTTGTTAATATAATTTTTGACATCGCTCTCCATGTTCGATACCTGTGTCCTTGCCTCGAACGCAAGCTGGTCCATATTGACAGTTACATTAACTTCGATTTCCTGCGAAAACAGATTATAAGCCGTCAATAAAAGTATTAACAAAAACAGATATTGAAATTTTCTTTTCATTTTTTCCTCTGAAAATAAATTTGTTTCTTGCTGTTATTTTATAACATTATCTACTTAAGATATATTGTAGAAATTATATATAATATTCCGATTAAGGGGATAAATCCCGATTGTGGGGCAGTAACAACACCACTACTTAAAAGTAGTGGCTATTCATTATCATTATTAATCACAATCTTCCTATCGAGGATATTCTTTAATATTTTTCTACTTCATAAAAATAAATTTCCTGCAATCAAATCCCATAGTGCTTTTTATACAGATTAAAAATACTCCCGATTCAAGTTTATATCCGGATATATCAAGTTCTATTCTGTTTTCACCGGGTTCAATCTTATAATTATCAATCGAAATAATTTCAGTTCCAATTAAATTAGTAATATTTAAGCAAGTATTGCTCCCTGTTTGTGAAAATAGTTTTACTTCTATTTTATCATTTGCAGGATTTGGAAATATTGAGACTATGCCGTATGCCGGTGATATCTCATCCTGAATGGAATTAATCATTTCTCCATCAACGATAATATCATCAACCTTCATCTTAGGCCTTGTGCCGCTGGCATTATCATTTGGTATAAAATAATATTTCCATCGCAGTTGTACAAGAATCTTGTTTTCTGCCGCGGTAGGCAATGTAACAGAGAACAACTGTTCATGCGTAGGATGAGGATAGTCGTTCAGATAACCTGAATAATTATATTCGACAGGATTACCTGAAGAATCAAAAATATCAATGAAATCGGCTGAATTGCCGAGCCTGTACTGAAACCGGATGCAGTACTGCCTGTTACTTTTTCCCGAAAGGCTTATCAGCCCTGCTTTCCAGTTCACCTGTATATTTTTGTAGTTAATTGTTCTCAATGCAAGAACTACGTCTCCAACATAACCTGCACCGGAACATACTGAATCATCCTGCACCTGCTCTGTATTGATAAAGCCAATTCCGTCATCGCCTAAGCCATTAATGCGTGAGCGGGAATCGAGATTGTACCCGCATTTCCAGTCTGAGTCCGTTTCATCTTCAAGCTGTGGGTCGGGTTTTGTTGATTGATGAAATACCATATTCGGCGGATATGTTCCCGCAGGATTTACCACATTAGATGAATCCCAACTAAGAAGTTGATAAGAGCCATTTGACAAATCATAAGGTATGGGAGAGGCAGGTTGAGAATTTGCATTACTCACTAATACGATGAAGAATAAATTGTAAAGCAATTTTCTAAATTTACTTTTCATAATGATTAGATATAGTTTGATTATTAATACCTAAAAATTCTGCTAATATAACAAAATTATGAACTACCAATTGTTATCACTATTGTTAGAAGTAAAAATATTATTAACTCATGTTACGCAACATAATAGCATTTTCAAAATATTCAATTAATTAAATAATTTTATGACTTCAAAGTTATAAATAGGCCAAATATCGTAAAGCCTATTTCTTTTTTAACATTGAAAATTGCGAAATTGAATTTATACAGTTTTTTATTGCTTTTCACCATAAAAGGGATTATTTATCATTGCTTCTTTTTTTTCTAAATCAATTAACGAAAATAATTACACCAAAAAAACGTGGAAAGATTTGAAATAAATTAGACGTAGATTTGTGATATGGACTTAATAGAAAAATTATATAAATTAAAAAAAGAGCGAAATGCAGTCATTCTTGCTCATTATTACCAGGATAATTCTATTCAGGATGTAGCCGATTTTCTCGGTGATTCTCTTGCACTTGCTCAAAAGGCGAAGCAAACAAATGCCGATGTAATTCTATTTTGCGGTGTGCATTTCATGGCTGAAACAGCTAAAATTCTTAATCCGGCAAAAATAGTTCTCATGCCTGATTTGAATGCCGGATGCTCCCTTGCCGACAGCGCTCCCGCAGATAAATTTGAAAAATGGGTCAAGTCTTATCCCGGCAATTATGTAATTTCATACATCAATTGTTCAACACATGTCAAAGCAATGTCAGACATCATCTGTACATCATCAAATGCAGAAAAGATTGTGAACTCCGTTCCAATAAATCAAAACATTTGCTTTGCTCCCGATAAACACCTCGGAGCACATATAATCAAAAAGACAGGCAGGAAAATGGTTCTGTGGGACGGCACCTGCCAGGTGCATATAATTTTTTCGGAGTTAGAAGTGATTAATCTGATGAATAAACATCCCGAGGCATTGCTCATAGCACACCCCGAATGTCCCGAAAACATCCTTCAGTATGCCGACTTCATCGGTTCGACTACATCATTACTTAATTATACTATAAGTTCAGATGCCAATGAATTTATCGTTGCTACCGAGCCTGGAATCATACACCAGATGGAAAAGAAGGCCACGAATAAAAAGTTTTATCCTATTCCGAATCTCGATGGATGCAGTTGTAATGAATGTCCCCACATGAAATTAAACACACTCGAAAAAATGATTGCCGCTCTCGAGAATATGAAGCCTGAAATTCTTATTCCTGAAGATTTACGACTGAAAGCACTGATACCACTTGAACGAATGTTGGAGTTGAGTTGATAGAATACACTCAATATCGAAAACTACCGAAAGAGTACATCAAGAAAAAAATTTCTGAGTTTCTCAAAGAAGATATTCCTGATATTGATAAAACAACGGCAGGAACTATTCCTGCAAAGGCTGTTTCTACTGCTTTGATAATACCTGAAGAAGACATTGTTTTTGCAGGTGCTGATATTATCAAATTTTTCTTCGAAAAAGGTTTCAATTGCAAAATCTTTGCTAAGGATGGCGAACAAATAAAAAAAGAAAAAGTAATAGCTTCAATCAAAGGCAATTCCGGGAAGATTCTTTCTTATGAAAGAGTTCTCCTGAATTTACTCCAGAGATTATGTGGTATAGCATCATTGACAAGAGAATATGTTAAAATTGCTGAACCATATAAAGTAAGAATACTCGATACACGCAAAACTATTCCCGGATTGAGACTATTTGAAAAATATGCAGTAACAGTCGGCGGAGGGTGGAACCACAGGCTTGACCTTTCAACGGGCATACTTATAAAAGACAATCACATTCAAGCCGCAGGCGGAATTACAAATGCAATCATTAAAATTAAAAAGAAAAATTACAAACTCCCGATTGAACTTGAAGTAGAAAATCTCGAACAAATAAAAGAAGGAATAACTGCAGGCATTGATGGTTTTCTTCTTGACAATATGTCACCTGACAAAATAAAGAAATGTGTATCCTTTATACGTTCTCTACCTGGCGGCAAAAATATATTCATCGAAGCATCGGGTGGGATTACATTAAAAACCTTACCTGCTTATGTCAAGACTGGTATTGATGCCATATCAATCGGAGCATTAACTCACTCAGCAAAAGCGGCAAACATTCATATTGAATTTGAATAATAATTTAATCATACCACCCCTATTTTTCATTTTGCTCAAAATTTCCCCTCCTTAATTAAGGAGGGGATTAAAGGGGTGGTTAGTCGAATTAAAATTACTTTCTTCCTCTCCATCCTCTGTGTGAGCCATCACAATTTCCGCTCTTTCTGCCCATGCCTTTTCTCATACTCATACCATCAGAACGATTGTCGCAGATTCCGTCATTATTCTTATCAACAAAGTTTGGCCCAACACCAGTACCTCTTCTGACACCCCTGCCTTGCGGGAAATTATCACAAATACCGTCATTGTTTTTGTCAACAAAATTCTGTCCTCTGAAATTTTTTGCTCTGCCAATCCCCTGACCTGCACCCATTTTGTTATTATCGCAGATTCCATCTTTGTTTTCATCAACAAAATATCTTCCACGGATTGTGTTCTGCACTTGGGCCTTTCCATCTGTGGTTGCTTTCTTCACTTCTGTTTGTGTTTGAGCAAATCCCGATTCAGTACTTGACAAGCCAAATAGGAAAAGTAACGATAAACCAAAAATTAATAACTTTTTCATAAAATATCTCCTATTTATAATTACAATTAATTCAAATTGTGAGTTGATTTTCACTCAATCTTTGTTCGTTTGACACAAAAGGAAATGAAAAGGTTTAAACGTTGGAGATTATTTTTGGTGATAATTGAAATTTTGAGTTTGAATTTTGAATTATGAATGCTGAATTTTGAATTGTGGATATATAGAGCCGAAATTGAGCAGATTTGGGCATTTTGAGCAGGTTTGACACGATTTTTTATTTGCTCAAAAACATTATTTAAATCTTTGTGGATTAATTGATTAAAAGTGATCACTCATCACTGATTTCATTGACATAAAAGTTATTACCTGCTCAATTATCAAATTTAAATTTAAAATTTTCAATGAATTAACAATGATTTAATATGAAATTTTTTAATTGGCAGTAAAAACCCCCTTAATCCCCACTTCGACAAGCTCAGTGCAGGCTCTTAGAAAAAGGGGGCAATCATAATTATTAAGTGGCAGAGCATCCCGGTTTCGGCTAATACAGCCCGACATTATTTAGCAAAGAACATGCGTTGCAAAGATAAGGACGTGGGGATGATTTGTCAAGAAAACGGTTTTAAAATGATTTTAAAATGGTTTTTAATTAATTTTAAAATTAGGTAAATTAGAGAAAATAATATTAACTAAGGTCATATCATGGAAATATATTCAAAATCTGAATCTAAAAACAAGATTTCAAAATTAGTGCAAAAATTTGAATCAGGTATTATTGAATATAAAAGTAATTATAGTGAAGCAGATACCGAGAGTTATCTGATAGAACTATTTTTTAAATATTTAAACTGGGATGTATCAAATGAAGAATTAGAACCCGGAAGAGAAGTTTTTAAAAAACAAATGACTTTAAAAACAAAGGACGAAACTAATAAAAAACCTGACTATCATGTAAGAATACCTGATAAAAATACTAATCAAATGAAAAGTTGTTTTTTTATTGAAGCAAAACAAGCAAAATATGATTTAAAAACAAATGCCAGATATATTAAACAAGTTTATAAATATGCTTACTCTACATTAAATGCTTCGGAGAATCCGAATAACAGAGTAAGGCTCGCTGTACTTACTGATTTTGAAGAATTCCGAATGTTCGATTGCTTAGACCCGACACCTTTAGAAAAAAAATATGAAGACAGGTTTGAAGCATACAATAAACATATTGTTAAGGACTGGACTTACAAAGATTACATTAATAAATTCGATGAGGTTTGGGATTTCCTCGAATATAATAATGTCGTTAACGGTTCATTAGATAAATGGTATTTAACCGAAAAGCAGATAGCTGGAAACAGAATTACTCCTGATAAGAAGTTCTTAGACGATTTAAAAAGGTGGAGAAAAGACATTGCAAAGAGTATGTTTAAAAATGATAAATCGCTTAGCGATTTCCAGCTTACTAAAGCTACTCTGCTTTTTATCAACAGGATAATATTTGTAAAAATGCTTAGCGACAGAGTGATAGAACCTGACCATCTTACAAATATTTTATCTAATCTTTCAAAATCAAAAAAAACAGAAGTAAAGCTATATGAATTATGTAAAGATATTTTTAAAAGACTTGACCATGTTTATAATGGAAGTGTATTTGATTTTGATAAAGATTCAGATGATATTGAAATATCGAACAACGTTTTAATAAATATCTTTGAAGAGCTAAAACCTGAAAACTCCATTTATACACTTGCGGCAATGCCTGTTGAAATTATCGGAAGTGTTTATGAACTTTTCATAGCCGAACAAATAATCAAGAAAGGTGCAGGAATTGCGCTTGTACCTAAGTATGATGAGAAAAAAGCAAGCGGAGTTTATTATACGCCAAGGTACATTGTCGAGTATATAGTTGATAACACTCTCGGAAAGAAATTAGAGGAGTGCAAAACACCTGATGATGTTGCCAAAATAAAAGTGCTTGACCCTGCCTGCGGTTCAGGAAGCTTTTTGATTGTAGCTTATCAGAAATTAATTGACTGGTACAAAAAATGGTATTTCGACCAATTAATGAAATTCACAAAGAAGGATAACATAAATCAATTCACAAATAAGAACAAAAATAAAGTTAGAGTGATTGGTGAAAAAAAAGACTATTACACAATCCATCTGTCCCATAAATTGAAAAGTGAAATCCTGACCAATAACATTTTTGGTGTTGACCTTGACCCGCAGGCTGTGATGGTAACAAAATTCAGTCTATCAATGAAAGCATTAGAGGATTCAACACACGATGAAGTAATTGAGGACTATGATTTATTTAAATTTCCTACATTACCAAACTTAGATAATAATATTAAATGGGGAAATTCATTGATTGGAAGTGATTTTTATGTTGAAAACAAACCATCATTATTCAATGAAAAAGAAAAAACAAAAATTCAGGTTTTTGATTGGGACAGCAAAGATGGTTTTCAGTATATAATGAAATCGGGTGGTTTTGATGTTGTGATTGGGAATCCACCTTGGGTAGATTTAAAAGGACATCCACCTGAACTTACAAGATATTATTTCAAGAAATATGATTCAACTGAAAATAGAATAAATTTGTATGCAATTTTTCTTGAAAAAGGTTTAAGAGTATTAAATGAAAAAGGGAAATTAGGTATAATAATACCTAATTCAATTTTATATCAAAGTTCTTACAAAAATTTAAGAAAATTTATTTTAGATAATAAGAATATTGCAAATATTGTAAGATTGCCTGATAATACTTTTGTAGGTGTGAAAGCTGAATCTGTTATTATAACAATAGGAAATAATGATAGTTTGATTGATTGCATTATTTATGATAGAAAATCAAACATCTCTAATATTTCAACTAAAAACTGCGATGATAATAAAATTATTAATCAAGATCAATGGATTAATAATGATTTTTTTGTTTTTGATATTTTCTCAGACAATCAAACCATAGAGATAATAAAGAAAATTGAGAAAAGCAAAAATGAACTTTTAAATTTATGTGATTTCACTTTGGGAATTACTCCTTATGATAAATACAAAGGACATTCTGAAAAACAAATAATTGAAAGAGTTTTCCATGCATCAACAAAAAAAGATAAAACATTTAAAACATTATTAGCTGGTAGTGATGTAAAAAAATATTTTGTATCATGGAATGGAGATGAATATATTAGTTATGGTCCATGGTTAGGTGCACCAAGAGAAAAAAGATTTTTTACACAACCAAGAATATTAATTAGACAAATAATAAGTGGTAATCCACCAAGTATATATGCTGGGTACTCAGAAGAAGAATTGTATAATACCCAAACTATTTTTAACCTTGTACTAAAACAAAATTTAAGTCCGGATATTAACCTGAAATTTATTTTAAGTATTATTAATTCAAAACTTATGAATTTTTATCATCTTAATAAATTTCTTGATCAATCAAAAAATCTATTTCAAAAAATTTTAATTCAAAATGCAAAAAAATTTCCAATACCTTCTATTGATTTCAATAATAAATCTGAAAAGCAAAAACACGACAAGCTTGTTCAGCTCGTAGAACAAATGCTTGAGAATCAGGAATATTTTTATAGTTCCAGAACTGAAGATGATAAGAAAATATACAAGAAAATTATAGATGGATTAGATAAGCAAATAGATGAGATTGTATATAAGCTTTATGATTTGACGGAGGAGGAGATAAGAATTGTAGAAGGGAATTAACAATTAATAATTAAGGGAGATGGAGAAGAAAAATGATTAATAAATATTATATTTGGGGGGTTGTCATTTTAGTAATTTGTATTTTATTATTTTTCTTTTTTTCCCCCCCATTCTCACTTTATAAAAATATAGACACAAATATTTTTGCTAATTATGGAAATTTTATTGCTGGTTTACTTGGTTCAATGATTGCATTATTTGCTGCTATATTATTTTATAAAGCTTTAAAACATCAAATTGATTATTCTAAAAAAGGAAATTTTGAAAATAATTATATATTTATGTTAAAGAATCTAAATAAAGAGATAGATTCTTTGTATTTTGAAGAAATTATAAAACAAACAAACGGTTATTCTATAGGTTCAGAAGATATAAGGATTCCTCATGAAGGTATTAGTGTTTTAAAATATTTATCTAAAAGATATCTAGTTATATATAACGATAAAACTAAAACATTTAATCCAAATATTAGTGAAAATTTAAAATTAATTAATGATAAATTCAATGAAATTAAAAAGCAAAATCATAGTCAATTTAACCAATTATTTAAAGTTATTAATTATATTTTTGAGTTTATACAAAAAAATAGAGATGATAATATTGATAAGAAGTTCTATTTCGATTATTTGAATATACAAATTCCAGAATATCTAAAATTCATTATTGCAATTTATAGAAGGCATGAACCTGAAATGGAAATTATTAATAATCTTATTGATTATTATGTTATTTCACCAGATGATTTTAAAAATTATATTGATGAAGATAAACATGAAGAATTTATAAAATCTTTGAATTTACCTATAAGAAAAATTGAAAAATGACCCTTCGACAGGCACAGGGTGACAGAATAATTACGAATTACGAATTACGAATGAAAGACCCTTCGACAGGCTCAGGGTGACAACTTTAATTGTTAATTGTTAATTTTTAATTGATTTCATTCTTCCCAGATTTGGTCGAACAGGATATATGATGCGGGTATGAGGACTCCACTGTAAGCGAGCATAAGAATGATATCGCTTTTTGCATCTGAAAATGAACCGCCTTCAAATGAAAGTTTGGTTAATCCTATTCCGGCAACAATAAGTGGCAAAAGAATCGGAAAAGATAAAACAGGAAATAATGCTCCTTTTACATTTGCACGTGCTATTATAGCAGAAATAAGTGTCGTCCCGGAAGCAAGTCCCAGGCTACCGAGAATGAGCATATAAATAAAAATTAATGGTTCCTGAACTATTAATTGACTATTTATCAGAAGAAAGAAAAGTGCAGAAACAATATTCAGTAAAAGACAAAGTAAAATGTTGAATAAAAGCTTGCCGAAGTAAACAGCTTCGTTTGAAGTGTAAATCTTCAGAAGTAATCCGGTTCCCCTTTCTTCCTCGCTGACAAAGGCTTTTGCTATGCCGGTCATCGCAGAAAAGAATAAAATCACCCAGAGTATTCCTGCAGAAATTGCAGGATTTAATTTCTCATTCGCTGCAGATATCGCAATCATTGTAATTGTTGTAAGTATGAAAAGAAAAATTGCAGAGATTGAATAGCGGGTCCTTAGTTCACTTTTTGTGTCTTTGTTAAATACAGCGTAAATTCTCTTCAAGCTACCTGATGCCATTAGCAAACTCTTCTCAAAATGTTATTTTAATTCCTGCCTGAAACGAAAGCTGTTGGAATCCCCAGTCTCCATCGTCAATAAGGCTTCCAAAATGAATTGTATAATAAGTTTCTCCAAACAGGGAGAATCTGTAGTCTATCGGGTATGTAACTCCCAAACCCGCAAACACACCGAGCCTGAAACTACTCAAAGAATTTAAATTCTTTGGTTCGGTTACTATTTCTTTCATTCCGTTTTCCTTAAAAACCAAATCTTCAGGTATTAATATTCTATTTTTTGTTGTAATAGCATCAGAAAGATTCAACGCAAAATTTATACCTCCAAGGAGATAAATGAAATTTGATATATACCATTCTGCTGATGGTGATATATGGAGGTATAGTCCATCAATGGTAACTACATTTTCATTCTGTGTGGGAACTAATTTTTTTGTGTTTTCATCAAATGAACTATCAACATCTTGGGGTGCTGATAATTCACCCCCATAATTTTCAAAAGAAAGTCGTATTGATGCGACTAAATCTGAATTAATCTGTCTTTCGAGAAGTAATCCGCCTATACCACCAAATCCAAAAGCTTCCCCAAATTTGTTGTCGGATGCCAGGTCTCCTGAATTAGAAAAATCAGCCGAATGGAAACCGGCAGAATATTTTCCGAAAATTCCTAACTGCCATCCCGGGTCAGGGACACAGTCTTCGTTTTCGCCTTCTGATATATCGAGTACATTTCTTCCGAGCTTTGAATCATAACGACTGCACACTGTATAAATAGCCGAGTTGAAGGCAACGTCTTCAATCTGGAACAATGCTCTGCCGTATGTTCCCGTGTTTTTCAATTTGATATCAACCGGAAGCTGGAGCAATCCTTCTTCAAAACTTGGTATTATTACATCAACACCATTTGATTGTAAAACCTTAACCCTTTTCAAGCCAGCGTCATCTTCCCTGTCATCGCGAAAGATTACACTTCCTGATGGATTATCTTTATTCTCCTCGCACTTTGGAATAAGTGTATCACGGGCAGGCTCATATTCGTGGAATGACTGGCCTCCCATCGTGCCATATGCATCGTAGGCATCGTTACCAAACCCAAAACCATAAGATGACATTCCGAAAGGAAGTTCTCCTTCAATTGTATGACTGCCGAAAGGAACTTGTATGTATGCAATCGAATAACGGCTAAGTCCGAGTGAGTGGAATTTAGTAGAATCAATCTTTTCGCCGTCGAGCAGCATGGTTCCGATTGCCTTTGAAGGAACTACAACATTTACATAATGTTTCCATGCACCATTAACAGGCGTTGCAAAGCGGTATTCATTCAGAAACTGTTGTGTCGGGCTGATGAAAAGCATCATGGGGTCGCCTATCGAATCGCCGTTCATAAAACCCTGTGAATATTGAGCAACGAGAACAGGCTTATCGGCAGTTATCTGAACATCCCTGCCCGAAGTGCCTTCGTAGAATTCACCTCCATTCAAAGTCTTTACAAGTTTGCTGTCCTCAAACACCTTTGTTCTCGGCTCATTTGCCAGAACCCTGTATGAATACTTTGACCTCGATTCAAGCTTGCCCAGATAAAAATGCTTTCCCCATGAAGGAACCGAAGGAAGCTGTTCAACGAGGTGATTACATGCAATTATATGCTGCGGCACATAAGCACATTGATGACCGCTGAAAACTGCAATTTTCTTATTTGATTTAATATATGTACCTGTCAGGTCACATCTCCCCAACGGTTCGTATCTTGCAAAAACCTGATAGACATCGCCTTTTTTTAAAAATACCCTGTTTTGTTCCCCTTTTACTGCTTTAAATGTATTGGATGTCGGCACTATTACAACTTCGGTGCTGTCTTCGGTAGCTATGATTGCAAATTCGGACATCAACTTGTTTGCAACATTATAGCACATGGTTCTGTATTCTGTACCAAGAACACTGACTGGCAAGCCGAGATATGTATCAGTAGTCTGGAAGCGGCGGTTCAGGCCGTAAACCGAAATCGGCAATTCCGAAGTTATGTGTATAGCAAGCCGTTCGGGCTTTTCCTTTCCTGTTGACATTGCTTTGGGATTGATTTTGATATTATTGACGGTACCGCCAACAAGAAATGTATCTTTCTGAAAATTTAAACCGTCAATAACGATTCTGACTTTTGTATCATAGCTTCCGGTAATGAATAACTCCAGGAGAAGAATGTTAGAATTGGACTGCTTATCGCTTTCCTCGAAATTCTGCATGAAGCAAAGCCAAAACTCGGTCCCTTCCGAATTCTTAATATTGAGAATCTTACGTCTTTCCTTGGGTGCCATACTGTCTTTCTGTGCCAATAACTCATTAGCCTGAATCAGCAATAACAGGATTGAAAACAATAGCAAGTATTTTGATGTCGTTTTCATTATTTTAAATAAAGAAATCTTATATTGTAAATACCATTGTCTGTCAGCATAACAAGGAAATAAGAGCCGCTCGCAAGTTCGGCATCAGGTATGAAATGCAGTTCATAATTCCCTTTATCTATCACATCTTCGAACCTGTTAATTTTTATATTACCCGTACTGGTTACCTTGTAAAGCTGAAGGGATTCACTATTCTCATCTTTAGAAATTACTTCTGAACCGTCATTTGTAAATATTTTGAAATCAACTTTCGTTTCATTTTCAATACTTAAATGGAAAAATGTGTACCCTGAGAAAGGATTCGGATAGTTCTGTCCTAACCATTCCGGGAAACGCTGATAAACCGGTGGACCGGGAACTTTTATTAGCCCTGCGTCAGATAATGCTAAAAGGTCAGGATTCCCATTTACATATACCGCAATTGGTATTAAATTCGTTAAAGAATCGGGCCCAGCCAATCCTTCGACATCAATCATACAAAATATTCCGGTAGTTGTTGGAGAAATACTATCACAGGATACATCTATTGTCGCCTTATCAATATTAGTTAAGTCTTGATTTGTAATTTTTACTGTTCTGCAATTCATAATGAAGTTATCATTACCTGCAGCAGACTTTATATCAATCACTCTTGCATTGTATTGGAGTCTTATCCTGAGGCTGTCAACGTTTGATATGTCAATTTTTCCACTTATTGGGATGCTGTAAATCTTACCTCTTGGTATCACAGTATCAGGTACACTTACATTGCTTTGTGCGTAGGATACATAACTATAATAATAAAATCCGAAGATAATGATTAACAATCTGATGGCTCTTTTTCTAAGCATTTAATTCAATTAATTTTTTAATTCTAACCTAATTAAGCAAATATAGTAATAGATAAAAGTTTGACAAAAGAAAATATTTTAATTTTGTTAAAATTAAAAATGCCATTTTTCTATTTTTAAAATAATATTAACCGGATTTGTTATAATTCATAACTTTTCATTAATGATTTTAATTGTGTAATATTAAACTCCAATTTTAATAAAGACTGATTAATTTGATAATACTTGGATGTTTCAATTAAATAATCTGTGATTGAAATTTCACCCGAATTCAGTGCCATGTTCAGCAAGTTGATATTGTTTGTTGATGAACTGATATTCATAGCATCACTGAAGGTTTTGGAAAAATATTGATATTGGGAAAAAAGAGTTTTTAAATTAGTAACGGATTCATTATTTATACTGTTATAAGCCAAAACATTTGCTTCCTTTTGCTCTTCAGAATATTCAACCGCAAATTTATTTTGCCATAATGGAATCGAAAAACCAAATATCAAACCATGTTGAGGCTTGTCTGCAATTAAATCCATTCGGTAGCCAATCAGCAACCCGGGTAGATTTAAACTTTTTGAAAAACTAATTTGAGATTCTGAAATTAATGTATCAATTGAAGCTATATTTAACAAAATATCATTAGCTATATATTCTTTTAATAATTCATCTTCTTCATTGGGTAATTCTATATCCGGAAAATCAGTATCAGTTACAATTAACGGTTTATTGCCGTTTAAAGAATTCAGCCTGACGAGACTTTTTTTATAATCAGCTTCGGTAAGTTGATAATCCAGCATCGCCTGCATATACTCTAAATTAATTTTATTTTTATCAATGGCATTTATATCACCTGCATCAATTCTTTTTCGGGCAATCAAATTCAAATTATCGACATTTTTCTTTCTATTATCTAAAAGGACCAATAATTTATTCAAATAAATAATCTCAATAATAATGTTTCTTGCATCTTTTAGGATTTCCCTTCTTTTCAATAGATATAATTTCTTGGCTTTTTCACCCTTGTAATCGGACAACCAGCTTTTGAACAAATATGAAGTAGGAAAATCAAAGGATTGTGTAGCTCTGAGTTCAAGCCTTGCCTGGTTAACCGGGAAATAATCAAGCCCGATTTGGGGGTCGTCAGGATAAATCCCGATTTTTGAACCAATAATGTCTGCCGATAATTGCCTACGGGCTGAAATTAATTCGAGGTTATTTGCTTCGATTGAATCTATATATTTTTTTATATTGTTTTGACAAAATAATTCATAGTTCATAAAGAAAACTATAAAAAGTGTTAATACCAATAATTTAAACATGTTCACTCCTTTTATTTTTATTCAATATGAAATAGACAACAGGAATAAAGAAAAGATTCAGGGCAGTAGCTGTTAAAAGGCCGCCCAGAATTACCTTAGCCATGGGGCTTTGTATCTCATTGCCCGGCAAATCGCTTCCAAGTGCCAATGGCAGCATTCCGAGAGCAGAACACAGTGCAGTCATTAAAATCGGGTTCAACCTGTCCAAAGAACCTTGTATAACTCTTTTCTTTAAGTCCGGCTCCGATGATGATTTCAAATCCTCATAGTGCGATACAAGCAGGATACCATTTCTGGCGGCTATACCGAATAAAGCAATAAATCCAATAATAACTGGAATACTGATAATACCAACTGTAAGAAAAACAGTTAGAACGCCTCCAATCAATGCGAGAGGAAGATTTAACATTATTATTCCTGCAATTTTTACTTTTCTGAATTCCTGGAACAGTAATAAAAAGACAATTAAAATTGAAGCTATTGAAACCCATGATAAGATTCTTGATGCTTCCTGCTCACTTTCAAATTGCCCTCCATAATCAATTCTAAAACCTTCGGGCAGTTTAATTTTATTCTCGATATTTTTCTTAATATCGTTGACAACACCACTCAAATCTCTACCCTCAACGTTCGCGGAAACTACAATTTTTCTTTGCATATTTTCCCGGTTGATTGTATTGGGACCTGAAGCCGAAACCACATCAGCTATTAAACTCAAAGGAATTTTACCTGAGCCGGAAGATGTATTTTCATGAGGAATTGGCGTTGAATTAAGTCCAAATTTGGTATCAACAGGAATATTTCTAATGTCATCAATGGTTGCTCTATTTGTTTCATCATACTTAATCCTGATGTTAAAGGTTTTTTGACCTTCATAAACTTCTGATACCACTCTGCCTGATAATGCAACGTCAATGAACCGTGCGAATTCGGGCATTGTAATTCCAAATCTTGCCAATATGTCTCTTTTCGGTTTTATTTGAAGCTGAGGTCTTTCAATTTGCTGTTCAACATTCAAATCAGTTAGTCCTTCTACATCAATGATTTCGTTTTTTATGTTATTAGCCACATCGAACATTTGATTCAAATCATTTCCGAATATTTTAATGGCAATATTTGCTCTTGTGCCTGATAACATATGGTCTATTCTGTGAGATATTGGCTGTCCGACTTCAAAGTTAATCCCACTAATGATAGATAATTTTTTTCGTACATCATTAAAAACTTCTTCACGGCTTCGATTTGTTAGTTTATAGGGAGCTTCAATCTCAGAAGAATTGACACCAATTGCATGTTCATCTAATTCAGCCCTGCCCGTTTTTCGAGCAACTGTGATTACCTCAGGGACCTCCTTAATCGCATTTTCTGCTATGAGAAATAGCTTGTTTGATTCTTCGAGGGATATACCGGGTTTTGTCCCAAGGGACAAGGTCATAGCTCCTTCGTTAAATGTTGGCAGAAAACTTCTTCCGAGTGTGAAGAGCAGGGCAATTGAAATCAAAAATAAAATAACTGCTGATATTAAAGCTATCTTTCTTTTAATAATCACCTTGTTAAGAGAGTAACTGTATAATTTTTTCAGAAATTTTAATAAGAAGGTATCTTGTTCAAGTTTACCAAGCTTTTTTTCCGAATTTAACATCAGACTGCACAATACTGGCGTCAAAGTGATTGCCACTAACATCGAAGAAAAAAGAGAAACTATGAATGAAATGCCTAACGGCTTCAATAATCTACCCTCCATACCACTTAAGAAAAAGAGAGGTATGAATGTTACAATGATGATTAGAGTTGCATTAAAAATTGAAGAGCGGATTTCTGTTGAGCCTGAATAAACAACTTCAATTATGTTATGTCTTTCTTCCGGTGGTTTCCTGAAATGTTCCTTCAATCGCCGATAAACATTCTCAACGTCTATTATTGCGTCATCAACCATTGAACCGACAGCAATCGCCATACCTCCAAGACTCATTGTATTAAGCGTATATCCAAGCCAGTTAAGAACCAGAATTGTACCAAACAGTGAAAGGGGTACAGCCAACATTGAAATAAAAGCAGACCGCCAGTTATTCAAAAAAATAAACAATATAATAATCAGGAAGATTGAACCCTCGAACAATGCTTTTTCGATATTGCTAATTGCAGATTCAATAAATGTTGATTGTCTGAAAATATCGGTTGACACTTTTACATCCTTTGGCAATTCCTTTTTTATTAAATTGACTTCCTGGATGAGTTTTTTGGTTAATTCAATCGTATTTATATTTGGCTGCTTTGTTATAGTTAATAATACAGCAGGCTTTCCTTTTTCCGAAGCCAAACCAAGTTTTGGAAATTTTGCGCCAATCCTTACATCCGCCACATCACCTATTTTAACAGGCAGTCCTTCAATAGTCTTAATAACAGCCTGTGACAAATCCGCAGTGTTGCTCGTTCTCAACAATGCTCTGATGATAAATTCATTACCATACTGATAAATTGAACCACCTGAAGCATTGACATTCATCTTTTCAACTGCAGACATAATTTCATTGAGTGAAACATTGAATAACCTCATCTTCTGTGGATTTACCAATATCTGGTATTCTTCAATCTCTCCACCAATCACTGTTACCTGGGCAACTCCGCCGATTGATAGTAATCTTGTTCTTAATGTCCAATCTGCCAACGTTCTTAATGCCATCATATCGGTTGTATCTGAAGTAAGTCCAATTATCAGGGCTTCTGCTAATAATGAGGATTGTGGACCAAGAGTAGGCGTGCCGACTCCTTCAGGCAATTTGGATGAAATACTTGAAATTTTTTCATTTACAATTTGTCTTGCCCGATATATATCAGTACCCCAATTGAATTCAACCCATACTACAGAAAAGCCGGAAGTCGAAGATGAACGTAATCTTCTCACATCAGTTGCTCCATTGACAGATGCCTCGAGAGGGAATGTAACAAGTCTTTCAACTTCTTCAGCAGCCATTCCTGGTGCTTCGGTCATAATAACAACAGTTGGAGCAGACAGGTCGGGAAAAACGTCAACTTCGATATTCCATGAAGAAACCGCACCGGCTATTATTAATATTATACCAGCAAATAGAACTAATAATCTATTGTTTAAAGAACCTTTAATAATCTTGTTTATCATATTTTAACTCCTTAATGCTCGTGACCATGTGGGATTGCCGTTGATGCTGCTGCCATTTTAACCTGGATTGCTCCGCGTGTAACTACTCTTTCACCTTCGGATAAACCTTGTAAGACAACAATGTTAATACCATCATTATCGCCTAATTCAACTTCTTTTTTTAAAAAAGATTCACCCCCAATTTGAACATAAACAAAAAATTTGCCTGATTCTTCCGTCAGTGCTGTCATTGGAATAACTACCTGTTGAGTTTCTTCTTTAGTTTTAAGAAATATTTCTGCAAATGAACCTGTAACCAATTCACCATTATTGGTAAGTTCAAAATAAATAGGTGTATAAAATGTTAGCGCATCTGAACTTTTCGCATAAGAAACAATTTTTCCATTAAAATCTTTGATATCGTATGTATTATCGTTTCCAATTGTTTTGAAGTTGGCACCGATAACCTTATTTAATTTTGAATAGAATTGTGAGGATAAATCAGCCTGTAATATAAGTGTTTTATTTTTTGAGATCGAAGCAAGTTGTTGTCCTGTACTCACATAGTCGCCATTATGAATGTATATTTTTTTAATGAATCCATCAAGTTGAGAATATATATTCTTTTTACCATTCCTGGTATTTTTCGAATAGGTTTTTAGATTGATTTCTGATTGTTTATAAGCATTTTTAGTAACGAGGTAATCTTTATCTGAAATTATTTTGTCTTTGACTAATAAATCAGCTCTTTGCAGGTCGGCTTTTGCTTTCTCATTATTTGCCTTTGCTTCGTTATATTTTGTTTCCAAATTTCCATCAGTTAAATCAGAAGTTTCGATTTCGAATAGTCTTGCTCCCTTTGCTACAGATATGCCCTGCAAAAGATTGTTTTTTACAAATCTAACCTGACCAGATGCAGTGGCTGTAATTATTATTTCATCGCCTGGTGCAGAAAGTATTTGTCCACTCGTTTTTATGATTGATGTGAATAGTATCTTTTGAACTAATTCAACTTTGAAGTCTGTCTTCCATGCCTGCTCTTTTAAGTAACTGATTTGGTTTGGTGTCTCATCTTCAGATATTTTTATTGATTTTAAATCTTTATAGATTTGAATATTTTCGATTAAAAAACTATCTTTCAAAGTATCTTTTTCGACAATGAAAATTATACTTGCCTTTCCAATTCCATAAGACTTTACTTTTGCTGTATAAATACCCGCTACATCAGTTTTTGTTGCAGGGAATATTTGACTATTACCATTAATAGTTAGCTTAATTGAAACTTTTGCATCTTTTAATGGTTTATATGTTCCGTCAAGCTGTGTAAAATGAATTACAAATGAAGCATACTCATTTACTATTAACGGCTTATGTTCAAGGTACATTTCAAGTTTATCTGAAAACAGAGTATGTTTAAAAGATAATTCAGATTGTTCATTTTCGCTATCTGCCTCGCTTATATCATGATTACTGTTTTGGCATGATATAAGGATTATTAGCGAAATGAAACCTAATACAATTAAGTTTTTCATTTCTTTCCAAAATTAGTTTTACAATGTAATTTTATATTTAATTAGAGTTGTTTGGTTCTTCGGTTAAGACCAATTATGATATAGGTGGAGCTCTTAAATCAGTTATTGAATTTATTAAAGGATTTTTAGGAATTTCTTTACAGTTTTTTATATAGTTTAAATATGAGGCTATTGAATTTAATTGAATCAAATATTGCTTATTAAAGAATATTGTTTCATGCTCAATAAGATTATTATTTATTTGCGATTTGTCGGAAGAAAAGACCTTGCCCGATGTTAAAATTACAAGTTGTTTCAAATTGCAATTTCTTTCATCATTTTGATTTTGTTCGGAGTGATTATTGTGCTGATGTTTTGTGTTCTCAGATTTATCCTTAAAACATGCTATACCATTATGATGATGGTGGGGAAGAATGCTATGGCTAATTAACGTAAAGTTAATTGCAACAATCAGAAGTATTTTAATGATATTCTTCATTTAAATATTGAGAAATTTCAACACCAAAAAAAACCCAACGAAATGCAATAATTTTTATTTTATATTTATATTGATGCAACTCATTATCAGGTTTTTTGTTTCTTCTTTTTTGCCGCAGGAAACAGAATATTATTGAGAATGAGCCTGTATCCCGGTGAGTTTTTAAATAGATGTAAATCTGTTTCTTTGTCATAAACAAAATGCCGGTAATCCTCGGGGTCATGACCTCCGTACCATGTAAAAGTGCCCCTGCCAATGTTTCCATGAATGTATCTTACTTCATCTGAGCCATCCCGTTCTCCAAGGATTGTTACATTTTTCTTGATGAATTCTTTGTGGAATGCTGTAGTCTGTCCCATGAATCCATGAATGACATTTGCATGGTCCTGAGTCAGCATCGTCGGCACAGGGTCATACTTCGCAGAAAAATCGAAAAGTGTGAAATAGTCATAATCGGGATTATTCAATGCCAGTTCAGTTACGTCAATATTCGAATATTCATAAACGTAAGGGTCCATTATCAGCTTGAAATTCTCAAAAGCAAATGTATTTGAGAAATCCAATTTTGAGTTTACATCAGGGTCTGCAGGGTCGCCGTCGAACATGGAGCCGCAAATATCAATATTCATAGCCGCAATTGCTATGTCGTAAGTATCGGTAGCACTGCACATAGCAAAAAGAAAACCCCCGTTAGCTACAAATTCCGTTATTTTTCGTACTACAGCTTTTTTCAATTCCGATACTTTTGAAAAACCAAGTTTCTTAGCCATTCCTTCGTTTAATGCAACCTGTTCTATATACCAGGGGGCGCTGTTATAGCTTGCCCAGAACTTGCCGTACTGTCCTGTGAAGTCTTCATGATGAAGGTGGAGCCAGTCGTATTTATCGAGCTTTCCACCCATCACTTCTTCATCCCAGATAATGTCATGCTCGATTTCGGCATAATCGAGTGCAAGCCTTACGGCATCGTCCCAGGGCTGTGAGCCGGGAGGTGCATAGACTGCTACTCTCGGTGGCTTTTCAAGTTTAACGACATCCATATTTACATTTTCGCTTTGAACTTCGGCATATATGCTTGCCGCTTGTGCCCCATCAATCTGCTCGAAACTAACTCCACGAACCCTGCATTCCGAAGCATACAAATCGTTATATTCAGTCATAAATGAGCCGCCGCGGTAGTTCAGCAGCCAGTCAACAGGCTGTCCCTGCTTCAATATCCAATAAACCAATCCATAAGCTTTTAAATGGTCAGTCTGCGACAGGTCCATAGGTATTAACAGCTTCTGTGCAAAAACAGGCAGAACAACTGCAAAACCGAAAAGTATTAGTACGCTCTTTAGTAGTAATTTTTTAATCCTGATTTTTATATATTTCATTGATTTTATTTCTTATTTGAAAATTTTATAAAATACAACGGTATTTGGGAGGGTTTATTTTGATTAAAGCTGAAACAGAAAAAACATAACCGGATTTTTACCCCAAAAGACACAATATTTGCAAAAAGTTCACAACGAAAATTTCATTCGTAATTCATAATTCGTAATTCAAATTGAATGACTCACTCAGCCTTTATCACTACTTTCGCAATGTGAGAACCTTGCAAACGCACAAAATAAACACCTGAAGGAAGTCCTTCAGTCGCAAGTTCTAAGTCGAAAGTTTTGCCCGATTCAAGAAATTTGGTCTTTAGAGTTTGAATAGTTCTTCCAAAAATATCAAATAAAATGATTGCCTCGGTTTTATTATTGCCTTCGACTGCAATCGTTATTTTATTAGAAAAAGGATTCGGATAAATATTTAATCTGTCATTTTCTTCTGATATTAATTCATCTTCAACTCCCAGCACAGCTCTGGTTCTGAAATAGGACCATCTCTCATACGAAGTATTAATACCTCTTTGACTTTTCAATATAACATAATAAAATGCCGATGGGACTAAATCTGTGATTGTAATGGTAGTATCAGTTAATAATTCACTAGTCACATCGCTGTTTTCATCATTATTTATTAGGATTAGGTATCTCTCAGCCGTCGGTACATTATTCCACCGCAAAGTTACTTTATTATTTTCTACCCTGGAAGCATATGCAGGATATATCAAATTCGGTGAGTATAAATCATCTTCAAAGGAAATAGTAGAAAATCCACTGTTTTCATCACTCCAGTCGCTTTCCATCGAATCATTGATTGCTTTAACCCATGAGTGATATATTGTATTATATTCCAGATTTTTAATTATAAATGTAGTATCAGTTAATATAGTATCAATTAACGGATGCTCGAAATCATATTGACCGGTATTTCCACCAACTCTAATTGTATCAACTTTTAACCGGTATCTGCCAGCTCCTTTAATTGATGTCCAAGATAATTTAACATCATTCAAGGGTAGATATCCCGGATTATAAATGCTGTAAAATGTTGGTTTGGATAATATCTTATAATTATAACAATTTAATGCAAAATCATTACTCATAAGAATAAATGCAAAATCGTTCTTTGGATAAAATACAGTAATTATCGTATTATAAATTGAAGGTTTGGGTAATTCAAAAGGTAAATATTCTTTTGTCCAGGTATCCCCCCCATCGTTTGTCCTTAATATTTTACCTTCCGCTCCTACAGCTATTCCATTCAGGTCATCAAAAAAATCAATGCTATATAAACGGAATACATCTTCTTCTCTTTCCCTGAATATATTTTTACATTCAAGCCATGTTTCACCGCCATCAACACTTTTATATATACCCGGTTCATATGCACTGCGAAAGTCTCCTACCCACCTGTTAACAGCTACAAATATTTTTTTATCATTTAGAAATTTTATATCGTAAATATTTATGCCCTTATCAAAGTGGGCTGATTGATTCCATGTTGTTCCTCCATCAGTTGTGTTGTATATAAATTCAGTTCCATCTGAAAGACTACGACATTGCAAATAGAACTTTTGAGGAGACAGGCACCAGCAATTTACAACGCGTCCAGCATCCGAAGGAACGGGAATTTTATAAGCAGTAATCCATCCGTAATTCGTTATCAACAAACTGTCATTAAATACTTCTTTTGGATTGTAATAATTATCTTTGTCACTTTGAAGGATAATCCCATTTAAACTATCGCACATTGAAACACTCATGAAACTGTTATTGGAGTCAATAATTCTTTTCTCCCAGGTACCGCCCCTGTCTGTTGTTCGCATTATCATTCCAAAGGTTTTATAATTTTCATACTTACCATAATGGCCTAAATATTCATTTGAATCGCCAACAACCACTATGAAATTTTTTGAAGGATGTGATATGGAAAGGAATCTGAAATTAACGTTTGTTGTATCATAATAGATTATCTCATTTTTACTGGCTTTTTCTGTAAATCTTTTTATTAAATAACGATTATTTTGCCAATTAAAATCGTGGGTTCCACCCATAACTACGAAGTCATTTTCATCAATTCCTGACAAATTTCCCCCTGATTGAGAATAGAAACTCGAGTAAGAAATGTCTGTTGTATCTGCAATTTCCCATCGGTTTGTCAATTGGGAAAACAAATTATAATGTATCGAGAATATACAGATGAACAAACAAAGAAAGAAGTATAGATTTTTCATGTCAGCCTCAAATAAAAATTTAATCAAACTAATTTGAGAATTAGAAATTTAGTTTTTTATAATGAAATAAATCTATAAAAAACGCTTTTCACGCCAGATATTAATTAGTTTTTTAGAAATAACCTTTTTTCTTATAGTAATAACAAAAAAAAATGCAAAATGTTACAGTCGGAATGAAAAATAGGTCATTTCCAAAAATTAGTTGAAAATTTAGATCCTCTTTCAAAATCATTATACATTTAGTCTCTTAGTTACTTCAACTTTTATCTTTATCTTCAGTACATCTAATTTTAGATGATTGTTAACCTTT
>Ga0208373_1000251_pt1 | contig 100085 bp, 88 predicted proteins | sample RifOxyC2_FD_184036 | JGI IMG/M metagenome (GOLD analysis project Ga0208373, IMG submission 184036) | Soil microbial communities from Rifle, Colorado - Rifle Oxygen_injection C2 (SPAdes) | ecosystem: Environmental > Terrestrial > Deep subsurface > Rock core/Sediment | place: Rifle, Colorado... | reverse complement strand
CTTAGTTGAGCTTATTTCTGAAGCTCCGTTACAAATACCAGATGAGAGTATTAAAAAACAGTTGAATCTATTGGGTTTTTAACCGGACAGGCATGCCCCACAGGTATAGCACACTCACGAACGAAACAAGGGCAATCGCGACGCGCATGAACGTATCGAACCGATACTCTAGTTGCTGCTGCCAGGCATGGCGGAAAACGGCGATGTACTTGGATAGAGGCATAAGACAAGGATGACGCGCACGCTTGACTTTTTTCTTCTTTGACCTATAGAGTACGGCTTATCAAACGAACTTTCAATCGGATGTTCAATAGCTCTTTCACCAAAAAGGAGGAACCGTGGGTACCTTGTCAATGGGAACACTGATGCTTCGAATCGCCGAACTGCTATCCGAACCGGCAGAAAAATTGACCGCCGAAGATCAACGGCGTCTGAAAGACGGGCTGGCCTTCGTCTGTGATATCCAAGCGACCGTGGCCTTCCTCCTGGAAGGAAAAATACCGGAGGGCATGGACAGCGAAAAGATTGACGTTGCACAAACCACCACCGGCGTTGCCGTCGCTACATTCGACGACCACGCGTCGTTCGATCTTTCGAAGTTTGCTGAGATGCTTACCAGGGTCGAAGAGGCTCTGGAAACCGCTGTCACAGCCAACTTCGATCTCACGGCGATCAAGCCCGAAGATCACAGTTTTGTGTTGAATTTCTTCCATATCCTCGGGACTGCGATGGTGGGGGATGGCATTGTCATGGCGATGTCAAGCCCTGATGACGATGACTGAGGGCATGCTACACACCAAAGCCGCGGGCTATTCTCCCCGCGGCTTTTAAAAATGTTCCCTAACCAAAAATCGCCTCCAGCACGCTTCGCACTTCCGTTACTCCGTCATGATCTCCCCAATGTTTTTTATCATGCTCGACAAACGTCTTTGCGCCATACCGTTCCCTGAATACCTGCTCGCTTCGGAGGGGAATCCATGGATCATTGTCGGAAAAAAATCCGATAATCTCCTTTGCCGACCGCCTAATTTTTTCAGCGTCAATCGGCATTTCGAGCCAGGGTTTGGCTAATGATTTTTCTTCCTCGGATAAACCCATAATTTCATCTATGACGGGCGCGACAAGAACGACCTTCCCAACACGGACGCCTTCGGACAGACGCTGGAGGAAATGCAAAATGGCCAGGCCTCCCAAACTGTGGCCCACAAGAACGGTTTCTTCATCCAGATCAGCAATCACGAATTGCAGATATGAAATCCAGGTTTCAAAAAGTGGAACATTCGGATCCGGCATGACCGGTAGGACGACGTTGTATCCACAGGCTTCGAGCTGTTCTTTCAGCCATGGACGGAATCCTGCTTCTGGTTTGCATCCCCAGCCATGGATCAGATAGGCGGTTTTCATACAAATTTATTTATAAAAACTCGTCATTGCGAAGACGCTCGTCACTCTGCGGCGACGAAGCAATCTCTCGTCTTTTCAAACAAAATCAAACGATAAATCCTTCCACTCTGGATTATTTTCTTGAATCAACACTATCTTCTTCGCTCGCGAACCCCCCTTAATCTGTTTCTCTCTGGCAATGGCTTCTGTGGCTGTATTATACGGCTCGGCATGAACCAACTCCGTGGCTTGATACTTAGCTGTAAATCCAGGAACTAATTTTTCTTTGTGCTCGTAAACACGCCTCGGTAAATTCCCCGTCATCCCCGTATAAAGAACAGAATGAGTTTGATTGGTCAAAATGTAAACCCAGAAAGTACGAGACATAAAAGAGATTGCTTTGTTGTCGTCCACCGACAACTTTTACAAAGGTGGACCCCTCCTCGCAATGACGAAAGGGGGAATTATCAAACGTCGGAACAATTTCAATATCAACCACCTTCACACACACGGCGTGATTCGGATCGTTATTGTCCTGAAAAAGAATCTTGTCCCCGACTAAAACTTCTTCGTTCAAATCCTACCACGAAATCGCTCTACAAACACAAAATCCAACGGATAAACAAAAAACGGCCCGGGAAACCATCACGATTCCCGAGCCAAGGTTCCTCCTCTGATCTCTCTAGCGACCCCATAAACTCCTCGCGTTCCGCGTCGCGTCCTGGACTTTCCACTCTGTAAAACCCTTCTCTTGAAGGAGAAGAGCAACCAGGACACGCCCGACCGGAGTGTCGGGAATCGCAACCACAGAAGCCGGAGTGTTGAGCCAGTGCTTCAGAAACCCCACGTCTTCCAAAGAAATGGGGGTTTCCTTTAACAGAAGACTCATACCATCCGCCAAAGAAAACCATGTCCTAGCCTTGATCTTCATCGACCCTGTGGAAAGATTCCACACCGTCTCTCCGTGGAGGAAGCCAACGGTGGTGGAATAATAATGAAGACAGAAAGAACGAACGAGGACGATGACATCTCCCGTCCGACCCCCGTCTGGCAAAAACTCCTGCCCCACGCCAAGAAATTCTACCTCTTTTCCAACCCCAACCGCGACGGGTCCCCCCTTCTTTTTGGCCGCCGCATTCCTCTGAGTCAAGAGAACCATTCCTTTCACAACCGCGCTTGCCAAACCCTCCTCCCCTCGATAAGGAACGGCCACCGCATTTTCATCCAATGTCAGCTCGGCCGATTCCGGAAGGTTCACGAACCCGAAGGACTCGGCGCTGCACCGACGCCAAATCTCTACATTTATCATCTCCTCCCCCAAGAAAGCAAAAATCCTCCCTTGAAAATAGGAAATGGACAATCCCTTTCCATCCACGACAACGACAGCTTGACCCACATCAGGCTGTTCGTCGCCGACGCCAACTCCCTTATACAGTCTTGCCCTTACAAGTATCATTTCTCCCTCCAGCTAGAAAAGATTTTATCCCAAAAACCCAACGTTGTTTTACAGACGATTTTTTGATCTGTCAATTTTTTCTGTCATGCCCGTATCACGGCCCCGAATTCCTCCTCGACCGCTTTTCGCACCTTTGCCATACACACATCCACTTCCTCAGAAGAAAGCGTGCGAGTCGGATCGCGGAACGAAAGATGAAACGCCATTGACTTCTTCCCTTCCGGAATGCCAGAACCAACGTAGACATCGAAGAGGTCAATCTTTTTTAACAAGACACTAGATGTTGTTAAAACGTTTTTAATTTTTTCGTATTCAATAAGCCGATCAACTACGAAGGCAATATCCCGCTTCACCTCTGGATAGTCAGGCATGGGTTCATAAGTTTTTGTCGTCGAAAAAAACGGTAATAGATTTTCAAAATCCAGATCAACCAAGACTACACGTCCTTCCAACCCAAAATTTTTAGCCTTTTCAGGAGAGATCTCACCAATGGTCCCTATTACAGCATCTTGGACAAGGATGGAAGCCACCCTGCCCGGATGCCAGAGTGAAGAATCTTGGGTATCTCTTTTAAGTCTCCCGTTGTGAATGCCTGTTTCAACAAAAAGGCGTTCAAGCGCTCCCTTAGCCTCCAAAAAAGCCTGTCCCCCATCGGATCGACTCACAGCTAAAAGCAAGCGCAGACGCTGGTCAGGAAGCCCTCCCTTCTCTGCAGCAAAGGAGTAAACAGAAGCCAATTCAAATAATCGCATGGACGAAAATGAACGCTGGTTGGATTCGAGAACGGTCAACAAGGAAGGAATCAAGGAAGGACGCATGTATTCCTGATCCAAGCTGAGGGGATTTGCCAAACGAATCACTTGTGAGACGTTCATTCCGTAGTCTTCCATCTGTTTTTTCGAAACAAAGGAATAACTATAGGCCTCCGTAAACCCAGCACCACGCAACCATTCTTTGATCCGACGTTCCCAAATAAGACCGGGATCTTTCGGGATGAAATGAAGCTGTCCAGACGGAAGGATAGACGGTAATTTATCATACCCATAAACGCGGGCAATTTCCTCCACGAAATCAACGGAAGCTTCAATGTCGTGATCGCGCCAATAAGGAACAGTCACCTCGTAAACGCCTAACGCCCCTCCTAATTTAACAAACCGGAACCCAAGCCGTTCCAAAATATCCGTCATGATTTTTTCAGGAATTTCAACACCGATGAGTTTTTGAACCCGCGACGAATCAAACGAAAAATGGAGGGGTTGATACGCGGCAGCGCACACATCCGCTACATCAGAGGCCACACGACCGCCGGCAAGTTGTAAGACAAGTTCGACGGCCCGAGCAAGAGCCGATTCCGTTGCCTCGGTCGAAAGTGCCTTTTCAAATAACTTGGAAGCATCAGAGGCGAGATTCAAATTCCGAGAGGTGGTGCGAATAGATACAGCATCAAATACAGCAGATTCAAGAATAATATTTACTGTCTCTTCTGTCGTGCCCGTGCGAACACCACCCATAATGCCCGCAAGAGCGGCAGGACCCGCTTCATCGGCAATGACAAGCATAGGGGCATCAAGAACGTATTCCTTGCCATCGAGGGCCATTAGTCGCTCTCCGAGTTTTGCGTGGCGGACAAAAATTTTCCCGCCCACAAGTTTATCTGCATCGAAAGTATGAAGCGGGTGGCCGTATTCGTGCAAAACGTAATTGGTTACATCGACCACGTTGTTGATAGGTCGGTATCCAGCCAAAAGGAGACGTTTCTGAAGCCACCAGGGAGAAGGACCAACTTTTACTCCCTCAATGCGAATAGCTTGGTATCGCGGACATAACTTTGGGTCTTCAACTTTCACGGAAACCGGCGCGGCGTCTGTTTTTGAAAGAAGAGGAGGGTTCCAAACAAAGGTTCCTCCAACCGCTGCGGAACCCTCACGGGCCTGCCCAACAATACTCATGCAATCAGGGCGGTTGGTTGTAACCTCGATATCAAAAATAACATCCTCTAAATCCAACGCCTCTGTTAAAGACGTACCAGGAACAGCGTCTGTAAGCCCTGAAATATCCCAAATGGAAGCCCCTGCCGGCTGCGAGAGATGTTCAAATCCAATTTCGTCTGCCGCACAAATCATGCCACAGCTCTTCACGCCACGAATCGTCGTCTCTTCAAGAGTCACCAACTCCCCTTCCCCATGCCAACGCACGCAGGCACCCGGAAGGGCTACGGCCACTTTTTGTCCCTCGGTCAGATTGATCCCCCCGCAAACAATATCAACAACCGAACCCCCGATGTCTGTTTTGACCACTCGTAAACGGTCGGCTTGCGGATGTGCCTCAATCTTTTGTACAACACCAACTACCATGTTTTGAAACCTTTCCGAAAAGCGATGCGTGCGCTCGACGCTGTTGCCAATTTTTGTCGTAAGCCGTGCAAACTCATCAATGGAAACATCCGTCTGAAGATACTCTCTGATCCAATGAGAGGAGATAAGAATATTCATAGCTTAAAACTGCGTCACGAAGTTTAGGTCGTTTCCATAGAGAACACGAATATCAGGAACCTTCATCCCTTCCCGCATCATCATGGTGCGTTCGATACCAAAAGCAAAGGCGAGAGCGGAGTACGCTTCTGGATCGATACCTCCCGCTTTCAAAACATTGGGATGCGTCATGCCCGCCCCCGCAAGTTCAAGCCATCCTTCCTTACAGAGACGACAGAGACCGCTAGCTGTTTTTCCCGTTCCCTGACAAATATCGCAACTGATATCTATCTCAAAACTTGGTTCTGTAAATCGGAAATGATGCGGCCGAAAACGGACAACCCGATCGTGTCCAAAATACTCGTGAACAAAATATTCAATAACGCCCTTCAGATGAGCAAGAGTAACGTCCCGGTCAACCATGAGAACCTCGAACTGATGATGAATTGGAAGATGGGAGGCATCATTCTGACGACGATAAGCCTTGCCGATGTAGAGCATGCGAAACGGCAGAGCGAATTGTTCCATTCCTCGAACTTGCAGGTTAGAAATATGGGGGACGGCAACCAGCTTACCGCGCTTTCCTTCCGGAGCATCAATAAAAAATGTCTCCCAATTATCACGAGCCGGATGATCTTTCGGCATGTTCAGCGCCTCAAACGCATACCAATCCCAATCCACTTCGGGAACCGGAACGCGGGTAAACCCAAGGCGTGCAAAAATGTCCGTAATTTCTGCAATAGCTTGACTCACAGGATGAAGGTGACCAGCAGGAGGAAACTGCCCCGGTGCTGTTACATCGATCCATTCTTTCTCTGCAACAACATAAGCCTCCAGGGTTCGACACGCCCGTTCATACGCTTCCTCCATGGCACGCTTCACCTCGTTTGCCACCTTGCCAATTTCTGCCTTCTCTTCGGGAGGTAATTCCTTAAGGCCTGCCATAAGCTCAGCAAGTTTTCCTTTGCGTCCTAAAAACTCCGTTCGAACCTGCTCCAAATCCTCGGCCTGCTGAACGGTCGAAAGAAGAGAAAGGAAGTCTTGTTTAACAGATTCAAATTGGGATTTCATACAATAAGTTCAGGATGATAGGAAGGCAGGAGGGGTCCCGACACCGCAACTCGTCTACGCTCCCACCAAATTTCGCAAAGCCCCGACGATCGTTCCGCCGAAACGGGCCAGATCGCGAAAGGTGACAAGGAGAACGACGACCAGAAGAAAGAGAAACCCGGCCTGATGGACCCATGCTTCCAGCCTGGGGCTGACGGGCCGACGCCGTCCTTTTTCCAATGCTAGGAAGAGAAGACGCCCCCCATCGAGCGCGGGAAAAGGAACCAGATTGATCACGGCCAGATTGATTGAAAGAAGCGCCGTAAATTGGAGCAGATACCGAAGGCCAAGCGACGCGGCTTCGCCGGTCATAACCGCAATGCCCACAGGCCCGGAAAGATCGCTGGAAAGACCCCCGCGTGTCACGAGATTCCGAAGGACCTGGCCGAACCCGACCACCACGTCTCCCACGGATCGCACGGTCGCCACCCCCCCTTTCCAAAGAGCCAAGGGAAAGGGATAGGAGACCAGAGCTGTTTTCACAAGCCCCACACCCAGACCAACCGTTTGTGTCCCCGAAAGCAAAGCAGGACGGACAGAGACGGAAAATGTCTCCCCTTTTCCGCGACCGAGAACAAGATCCAACGTTTCTTGGGAATGATCCTGAATGAACACGCGAGCTTCGTCCGTTGTCTCAAAATTCTGGCCACCAATGGAAAGAAGTTTGTCACCTGGACGAAGATGAACACTGGCAGCCGGACTGCCTGGCAGAACCGAAACAATCTGGATGGCCTGATCGGAAAAATGGGCAGAGGGCGGCAATGGACCGTCCACAGCCGTGGGAAGACCAATCAAAAATCCAATGGAAAGAAGGACGGCGGCGAGGACAACATTCATGAAAACCCCGGCGGCGAGGACAATGGCACGCTTCCAGGCCGATTGGGATTGGAAACTATCAGGTTCCGCGGAAGCCGTGCCAGTCTCTCCCTTAATTTTTACGAACCCGCCCATGGGAATCGCATTGACAGAATAGACCGTTTCTCCGCGTTTGAACCCGAAAAGCCGCGGAGGAAAACCGAATCCAAACTCTTCCACGGTCATACCCAAGCGGCGGGCCGTAAAAAAATGTCCCAATTCATGAGCAAAAACAAGCAAGGAAAGAACAGCGAGAAAAAGAAGCAGAGTCACCATACCCGGCTATTCTAGGCAATGCCGCCTCAGGACGCAACCGATGCGGAAAGACCGCCCGTAATAACCACGGAAAGTTCATCCCGTCGTTCCTCCATTGTTCGTCGATCCACGGCTTCCAGGTTGAGCCGAAGGACTGGTTCCGTGTTTGAAGCACGAACATTAAACCAAAAATCTGGGTAGGTAATCGACACGCCGTCCAGCAGATTCAACGCTCCGTCTGCAAAACGATTTTTCACACGTTCCATAGCTGCGTCCTTATCCGTGATACAGAAATTGATTTCGCCAGAGTGGACGTACTTTTCATAAGGACGAACCAATGCAGAAAGAGGGACGCCTGCACGAGTAAGCTCCTGAAGAACGTAAACCAGCGTCACGATGGGCCCCTCATAGATGCCATGAGGAAAGGCATAGTGAAAATGTCCGGAAAGTTCTCCCCCAAAAATGGCTCCGGTTCGCTGCATATGCTCTTTGAGAGCGGCATAGCCAGCCATACTGACCGTGGGCACCCCCCCCATTTCCCGAATGATGTCTTCCACAATCCTTCCGGGACGTACCTCATAACAGATCGTCGCTCCCGGATGTTGGCGCAACATCACGCGGGTGAGTAAACCGCGCAAAATGTGTCCTGGAATAATTTTTCCTTTTTCATCCACAAGAAAAATCCGATCCCCATCCCCATCCGTGGCAATGCCAAGATCCGCCTTTTCCTCCACAACGCGCCGACACAGGTCTTCAAGATTCTTCTCTTTTTTAGGGTCGGCTTCATGGTTAGGAAAGGTCCCGTCCAACTCCCAACACTGTCGGATGACCTCATGGGGACTCTTCTCAAAAAAGGCATCCAAATAAAGAGCACCCATCCCATTGGCTGAATCCGCAACCACACGCAGAGGTTTTACAGAATCGGCACCGTAGAAAGCACGCTGGGCCTCGAAGGAACGCTGGGTCATCCCCTCTCTTTGTTGTCTCTTCCCTTCAGAGGTGGCTTTCACAAATGTTTCCTTTTCCATGAGGTCCGCGATGGTCTGGAGACCCGATGATCCGCCCACAGCTATGGCTTTTTCCCGTGTAAATTTGAAACCATTATAAACGGCTGGATTATGAGAAGCCGTGACGATAACGCCTCCATCGGCCCCCAACGCCCCGATACTAAAATAAAAATCTGGCGTGGAAATGAGCCCAACGTCCAAGACGTCGACCCCACTCTGGATTAATCCTTCTATAAGTCCTTCCTGAAGAGCTTCGGAGCTTGGCCGCATATCGCGTCCGACCACGAACGTCAGATGTTTGCCCGCACACTCATGCGACCGCAAGGTCGCGAATGCTCTGCCAACGCCACGGGCAAAATCCAACGTCAACTCCGTATCGGCAAATCCCCGAATGTCATACCCACGAAAAATCGATCGTAAAATCTCCATAAAAAATTGACGACGAGAAGAAAAAAAATTAGAATGAGGGGAGAAAAAAGAACGGTAAATTCCCTTATTTACTATGGATATGCCCACGATCCTTTGGATTCTGCTCGGCGTCGTTGTCCTGCTGGCGGTCTGGTTCCTCTTGACCTACAACCGTTTCATCGCCTTGCGCAACCGTGCGGAAGAAGCCTGGTCTGACATCGAAGTCCAGCTCAAACGGCGGTATGATCTCATTCCCAACCTCGTGAACACGGTCAAGGGTTATGCCGGACACGAGGAACACGTCTTTTCCCAAGTGGCCGAAGCCCGGTCTGCGGCCATGTCTGCCAAAACACCCGCGGAGCACGCCCAAGCCGAAAATGCCCTGAGTCAAACACTTAAATCCCTGTTTGCGGTTGCCGAGGCTTATCCGCAGCTACGCGCTGTCGAAAGCTTCCTGGATCTTCAATCTAACCTCAGGGATGCGGAAGATAAAATTCAGGCTTCTCGCCGATTCTACAACGGCATGGTGCGCGATTACAACACGGCCGTGCAGCAATTCCCAAGCTCCCTGCTTGCCAACCTGTTCAGCTTTGCTAAACGCGATTTCTATGACGCACCGGATATCGCGTATGAAACGCCCGCTGTTTCTTTTTCCTAAGTGTTTCGCATGTACTCTGAAATCACTTCGAATAAACGAAAGACCTCTTTTCTCATTGCCTTGGTTGTCGTCATTTTACTCTTCCTCGGCTGGGCGTTTGGACTAAGTTTCGGATCCCCCTCCACGGGGATTCTTGCGGCTGCAGTCGTCTCTTTTTTCGTCACGATCCTGGGATACTATAAAGGCGATGCCGTAGCCCTGGCAACGTCCGGAGCCAAACCTGTCGAACGGCGTGACGCTCCAGCGTTGTATGCAACCGTTGAAAACCTGACCATTGCCGGAGGGCTTCCGACGCCACGCATCTATCTCATTTCCGATCCGTCTCCCAATGCCTTTGCCACGGGCCGCGATCCCCAGCATGCTTCCGTGGCCGTCACAACCGGCCTCCTACAAATGATGGATCAAACGGAGTTAGAAGGGGTCTTGGCCCACGAGCTCTCCCACGTGAAAAACTATGACATCCGCATGATGACGATCGTGGTAGTCCTGGTCGGTTCTGTCCTGCTGCTTTCCGATTGGATGCTGCGGACCTCTCTTTTTGGTGGACGCCGAAGCGATCGGGAATCCGGCCAGCTGGGCCTTGTGCTGCTCATCGTGGGCCTTGCCTCCGGCATCCTTTCTCCCCTGCTTGCCGAGCTCATTAAACTTGCTATCAGCCGAAGACGCGAATATCTTGCAGACGCGTCGGGTGCACTGCTCACGCGCTACCCCGAAGGCCTGGCGCGCGCCCTGGAAAAAATCGCTGCCTACGACCGACCGCTTGCGCGCGCCAACCACGCGACATCCCACCTCTTTCTTGCCAACCCCTTTGATCCGCATGTAACCAAAAAATTCGAACAGTGGTTCAGCACCCATCCTCCCATTGAAGACCGCATTGCCAAACTGCGAAAGATGGGGAAATAAGCCAGACAAAACTATGGATCTTCCTATTGTCGACAAATTTACAACCCATCTAAAAAATGCCCTCACACGAGCGCTGTGTCTTGTTGTAGAATCCGGACAGCCAGCCATCCGGCCAGCTCACTTGCTTTGGGCGCTCGGGATGGAAAAAGGGTCCATTGGGGCAGAAATTCTCCAGCACGTGCGTTTAGACGCCAAAAAACTTGCCCTTCAATTTGAAAAAGCCTCCAAAGAGACCTTCTCTGCCTCAACCGAAAAAAAAGGAACCATCCCTCCTTTTACCACGGAGGCAAGACGTGCGATGGAAAAAGCCGTCCTGGCGGCCAGCACGTATCGTCACCCGTATGTTGGAACCGAACACTTACTGGCGGGCCTACTTCAAATCAATGGAGAAGATCTGCGTGAAATTTTCGCCTCCCAAAAAATTCCGCTCCCCATCCTCCACCAGCATGTCCTTGCTGTTCTGAAAAGTACGTCTCGGTTCCCGGATTTGGCCGCGAGCGTACGAACCGAACCGACAAAGGGTCTCCTCGGCCGTGACCGCGCGGAAGGAAACACCCCTCTTCTCCTTTCTCTCAATGAGGAACCGCGTCCAGACCACCCAGAACAGGAAGGGACACCAGCCTTGGACTATTTCGGCCGCGACCTCACGGCCGCAGAAAGGAATGCAAAACATTCGGATCCTCTTGTAGGTCGGGATCGTGAAGTCCGGCGTGTCATTGAAATCCTTTCCAGACGCACAAAAAATAATCCGCTCTTGCTTGGAGAACCTGGCGTGGGCAAAACAGCGATCGTCGAAGGGCTAGCCCGTCGCCTGGCTCATGGAGACGTTCCCATCCCCCTGCGCGGCAAACGTATCGTTGCCATCGATCTTGCCCTGCTTGTAGCCGGTACCATGTATCGCGGTGAATTCGAGGCGCGCTTGCGCCAACTGGTGGAAGAAACAAAACGGCGTGATGACGTTATCCTTTTTATCGATGAAGCCCACCTGCTTGTTGGAGCAGGCTCTGCCTCTGGTTCCATGGATGCAGCTAACCTGCTCAAGCCGGCCCTCGCGCGGGGAGAACTGCGCTGTATTGGAGCCACCACGCCGGCTGAATATAAAAAACATCTGGAAGCGGATGCGGCTTTGGAACGACGATTCCAGCCGGTTTGGGTAGAAGAGCCGACACGTGAAGAAACGCTGGCCATCTTGAAGGGTGTTCGGGAAGGCTATGAACAATTTCACCACGTTCGCGTCTCGGATGAGGTGCTGGAAACCATCGTCCGCCTTTCCGTTCGTTATTTTCCAGACCGTCGACTCCCGGACAAGGCCATTGACCTCCTGGACGAAACCGCGGCTGCTGTCCGTGTACGCGCCCCACACCCTTCGCAGGCCGACCGCCTCCGTCTGATCGAAGACCAGTTACGCACTCTCCATGAAACCAAACAACGCATGGTTTCCGAAGAACGGTATCAGGAGGCCCTTGCCCTCAAAGAAGAAGAGCGACAGCTGCAAGAAACTTTAGCGACCCTTCTTCCGCCGCCTCAAGATGTGCCCTGTTCCATTCTTTCCGAAAGCGATGTCCTCGACGTTGTCGCACGCACGGCCCGTCTTCCCGTTGGCGAGGCAGCAGCGCGCGGTGAACACGCCTTCCTGCATTCTTTGGAAAAACGTTTAACATTAAAAATCAAGGGTCAATCCCACGCCGTAAAGACCGTTGCTGACGCCATACGTCGATCCTTAACAGGGATCTCCCACCCGGGACGCCCGCTCGCCTCTTTCCTCTTCGTGGGGCCGTCCGGCGTTGGAAAAACCGAACTCGCCCGCGCCATGGCCGAAGCTGTTTTTGAAGACCCGCGCGCGCTCCTCCGACTGGACATGTCGGAATTTGCCGAGCCGCACTCTGTTTCAAAACTCTTAGGGTCGCCGGCCGGTTATATCGGTTACCGCGAACCCGCGCGCCTGGCCGATCAGGTCCGACAACGGCCCTCCTGTATTCTTGTCTTTGACGAACTGGAGAAAGCCCACCCCGACGTCCAAGGTCTCCTCCTCCAAATTCTGGAAGAAGGAGAACTTTCTGATGCAAGCGGACGCCCTGTTAACTTTTGTCAAACAGTCATTGTACTCACAACCAATGCAGGGTGGGAGCGTTTACGAGGATCAAGCCTTGGATTTACTTCCGACGCAGGGAGCCGACAGATGGCAGATGACGAACAGCTGAGGCGCGAGCTGGAGGAAACGTTCCGCCCGGAGCTCGTCAATCGCCTGGATGGCATTTGTGTTTTCAACCCCCTGGATCAAACAGCGCTGCGTGCCATTGCCGAGCTACGTCTGGAAGAACTTATCGCCCGCCTGCGGGACCGTCGCGCGGAACTTTCCGTTGGTCGAAACGTCTCCAGTGAAATCGCGCGACGTGCGGAAAAAAGCCCTCTGGGAGCGCGGGAAATCCGGCGCGTGATCCAGGCAGAAATTGAACCAAGGCTGGCGGAAGTGCTGTTGGAAACTTCGTCTGCTAGTCGCCTGCGCCTTAAGTTTGGAAAAACGGAATTTTGCATTGAAACCCTTCGTGAGTAAAAAACCTCTTTTGAGAAAAACTAACCGTGACGCTATGTTTTCCATCCCTCCAAACGAAACCGAGCTTCAAACCACCTATCGCGACGTCGAACGATCCATTCAAGAACAGCTGGATCGCATTTATGATCTCGTTGAAAAAAAAAGGAATGTCACTTTCCTAAAAATCGAATATAAACGCGCGGTCGAACTTATCACGCAAAAATACGTTCTCTTGAATCAAGCGTTGGAAAAAACGAAAGCCTCCATGGACGAACAGGAATATCAGACGCAGACACAAGCCCTCAAGGATCAATACAAAGAGGATCTGATTCTGTTGGCTGTTTCCATCGATGAGGCAACCACCCCGTCATCAGCCCAATCTTGATGCCTGATTTCCACCGATTCCAAAAAAAACGGTCTATGTCCGCGCGGACAGACACGATGCAGAGTTATCTTCTTAGTGGAGCCACCGAGGTAACACAGCGTGTTTTGGGTACGGAAAAAATTGGGAAGGTCGATCTACAGGCTTTCCTCAAAAAATTCCACGAACACGGCGTGGCCTCCCTTCTCACGCGTCAAACTCTACGAACAGCCTCGTGGCAGGTTGGTATTCATTTGGCAAAAAAGGGGGCCAACTATCTTGTCTCTGAAGCGACGAATGATCTCCTGGGTGTTGGGGATATTCAGGACATGATAAAAAAAATAAAGGTGGGGGATTATGCCGGGACCTTGAAACAGACCCTAAGGGCCGTATGCACCAATGCCATTTCTTCGTATACCGGTGGTGCCGTTGACGAAAAAGATTTAGAAAGTCTCCGGCATCTCCGCTCTCTCCCAGACATCCTAAAAAAATTGGATCTTGCCCGCATAGCCGTGGCAGCGGGAACCGCCCTTGCCTTGGCCTCAACCGGAGGAACCATGACCGCCCCTATTCTCCTGGTGAGTTCCGCCCTAAAAAAAAATATTCCCAAGATAACATCAGAAGACATCTTCAAAGCGGGAAAACGCTTGTTTAGCAAAGAAAAAAAACGACCTAACCCCTCCTCTTCGACAAAAATACTGGAAGGGACCCCGCCTTCTTCTCCGTCGGAAACGGAACGCAAACGTTTCTTAGACGAATCGCGCACAAGGAGTAACGCTGCCAAACGTCACGGAAAAAATATTGCTTTTTCCCCTTCTTCCTTCTCAAAACCTCAACCCCCTCCTTCCCTTCCTTACAATCGGGGAGAAGCTGACCCCTCAACGAACGAAACCTATACGACCCCTGACGTGGAAGACAATCAGAATGATCCCGTCTCCACTCTTTACGAAAACCAACAACGACGGCGCATAGCCCAGCGCCAAATGCAAGAGGCAGAAATGGCTCAGGCTGCATCGACCCCAGGCGCAACAACAGCAGGAGGAATTTTGGGCGGAGAACCTCCGGGATGGCAGCTGTTTGATCTAGCCCTAAAAGACACCTGGTGGGTTTATCCCATTGCTTTGAATCTTCAAATGGTTCGCTCATGGAAAGGACGCCAAGACGGAAAGACCAAAGAAGACCCCTTTATTCCACGCCTTGATTGGAACCACGTGCTTCCCCACGGAAAGATCCTTCCCCTTGGAAGAGGTCTCAACCTTCTTCCGACTTCCCTGCTGACTTTTCTGATCGTGGGTTTTGATCTTCTCCTCCTTTACGGACTTTTCCAAGCCCTCTTTCTTCCCTTCATCCTCATGCGAACCGTTCTCAGCCAATATCTCCCGGAGTCCATTGTTGGTTGGATGACCGATCTTCTTCCAAGCGGTCTTTCCCAAATGCCTGGATTGTAGGAAAATGGGTGGCGTATGTCCGAACGTCTTAAAAAATTCCTCCTCATCGCCTTTTTTCTTTTCTCAACCATTGGGATTGGCACCATGCTCTATTTTCTCTTTTTCGCTCCTCCTCCTTCTTTAAAAACTACGGAGGGAGAGATCGAACAAGAATATGATGGAAGTTTTCCTCTTTCAGAAACAGGAAATCCACGGCAAGGGGCATCCGAACCGTCTGCAACACAACAACTCCCGGAGGCCAGCGAAATAGCCGAAGGTGGTCTCACGAAAACACAAACGCTTACCGCATCGTCTGTCCAGGCTTCGAGCTCGTCCGCAGATGGCAATGGGATGAATTACTATGACCCAGCTGACGGTCGTTTCTATGCCGTCAAGGCCGATGGAACCGTCACATCCCTTTCCGATCGCTCTTTCCCCGCGGTCCAGTCCGTGGCGTGGAACAAAGAAAAAGCCAAGGCGGTCCTTGAATTTCCAGATGGTTCCAATGTTGTCTATGACTTTGAAACGGAACACCAAGTGACCCTTCCCTCCCACTGGCAAGCCTTTTCTTTTTCTCCGGTTTCCGACGATCTTTTTGCCAAAAACATGGGAGTGGATCCGGGAAATCGCAGTTTAATTGTCTCCAATCCGGACGGTTCCCAGGTAAAATCCATCCAGGACCTAGGGGAAAATGCAGGACGCGTCTTCATCCGTCCTTCTCCCAACCGCCAAATCGTCGCTTTCTCCGATACGGGAGATGTTCAATCCGGACTGGGGAGGAAAATGATTCTTCCCATCGGGATGAATCATGAAAATCTCAAGGGCCTGATCGTGGAAGGTGTGGATTTTCGATCTGTTTGGAATCCTTCCGGATCTCTCCTGCTCTATTCCGTTGCTGGGGAAACAAGCGACTATCGCCCGCAGCTATGGACCGTGAACGGAACACCCAACCGTCTTGGAGAAGAGCGTCGAAGCCTCAATGTTTTTACCTGGGCGGACAAATGTACCTTCGCGGGACCGACAACTGTCTACTGCGCGGTTCCGCAAGCACTTCCCTCGGGTTCCGGGATTCAACCAGCGGTTGCTGCCTCCCTTCCGGACGACGTCTATAAGATTGACCTTACGTCTGGGCGCCTTTCCCTTGTGGCAAGACCAGCTGACGGCGCGTCCATAATGGGTCTTGTTCTCTCCCAAGATGGAACCTCACTCTTTTTCACCAATGCCCTGACAGGACGATTAGAACGGTTGAAATTAAAAGAGGGAATATGACTCACCGTTGGCTTGCCCTTCTAACGATCGGTTTTCTCTCCGTCGTTGTCTTCTTTCTTTTTTCGATCCGCCTGCGCCCAGTGGCCCGACCCGTTTCACCTTTGGAAGCCTCTTCACAAACACTCGAAGAAAAATCCGTCTTACCCCTGGTCAATTTTCTCAATCCCAAAAAAGGTTCTGCCGATGTCGATGCCATCGTTCTTGTTGTCTTTTCGGATTTCCAATGTCAGGCCTGCAAGGAACTGGCAAACACCCTAAATACTCTTCTCCAAACAGTGCCTGACGTCCGAATTGCGTGGAAAAACATGCCGAATGAAACCTCTCATCCCTTAGCCGTTTCCGCGGCTGTGGCCGCCCATTGCGCGGGACAGCAAGGAAAATTCTGGGAGTATCATGACGCGCTCTTTGAACAACAGGCCCTCCTCACGGAAACAAGCCTGGCTTCCCTTGCCGACACCTTAAAACTTGACACTACCAAATTCCAGCGCTGTTTCCAGGAAAAAGAAACGCTTCCTCTAGTGGAAAAAGATTTGGAAGAAGCTCTTGCCTTGCGCATTGCGGCTACACCAGCCATCTTCATCGGCGAAGACCGTTTTGTGGGTGCCCTCAGCCTTGACGCATTGACCGCGGCAGTGGCACGGGCACGAAATGCTCGCCTGTAAGCTTCTCTATTTTCGTATGCGGCTGTTCTTAATCCGCTTCTTCCTTGTTGCTGGTTTTCTCATCATCGGCTCTTTTTTCTTTTTTCCAGCCGCACGTCCTCTTACTGTTTTGGCCGCCCCTTCCTCAGGGGCGCAGACAACGGAAGAAAAAACCTATCCGGCCCCCCTTCTCAATATCGGAATTCCGACCATCTCTTTTTCCAATGCCATAAATCAAGGGGGATACCTGCAAGCCAACTGGCTGGGGGAATACGTCACGGGCATGTACAAATTCCTGTTGGGAACCATGGTCACCGTCGCCATCATCATGGTCATGATCGCCGGCATGGAGTACGTGGCCTATGCGAAAGGCAAAGATGTTCAAAAAGCCAAGGATCGTATAAGAAACGCCCTGACCGGCCTAGCTCTTCTCTTTTCCGTTTCCGCCATTCTCTACCTCGTTAATCCAGCATTGACGGTTTTTAACAGCCTCAACCTTCAAATTATCGATCCGGTCAAATATATCGAAGATTCGGGAGATGTGGTCGGTTCCGTGACAAAAGACACACTCTCCAGTGTCGGTATTACCTGCAACGGTTCGGGAGATCCGGCTTCCATCGCAAGATCGTTCCTGGGAAAAACCAGCTACCGCATGGGAGGAAAAGGTGGGGATCCTCCTTATCCCGCCGATACCAAAACATGCGACGGAAAACCCTGCAAAGACTTCTGTCCTTCCGGGACGGTCTGCTTGGATTGTTCCGGTTTTGTTGGATTGGTAGCGGAGTGTGCCGGTCTGTCGCCAAAAGGCGAGTCCGGCGGAACCGCCGCTCTTTTCGGAAACGCCCCCCAAATCATCTCCTGTACGGACACAACCGTTACGACGAAGGTGGGAACCTTTACCCTCACACCCGGTGACCTCGTCGGATTCAAAGCGGGTGATTATCCAAAATCATCGTCGTTCGGTCACGTTTGGATGTTTATCGGAAATGGAGATCTTATTAACAGCCATGGAAAAGGACGCTCTTCTGGAAAAGCCATCGCCATTCAAAAACTCAAGTCCACCTGTCAGACCTATCCCTTGCGCTTCGTTGATCGTTAAAAACGTCGCCCCCTATCCTTTGCTATGTACGTCTGCGAAAAATGTGATACCCCGTTCCCCAAATGGTCCGGTCGTTGCCCCGAGTGTCAGGCATGGGGAACCATCAAGGAAACGGCCCAGCAACACCAGGGATCCGTCGGCCCCTCTACGTTTCAAGCCCTCCCACGTCTTTCCAAGCCCCTTGAACGTGCAGGATCAGAGCGGAGAATTGTCACAAAAAATACCGAATACGACCGCGTGCTAGGCGGTGGTATTGTTCCCGGAAGCCTTCTACTGCTTTCCGGCGAACCCGGAATTGGCAAATCTACCCTCGTCGCATCGCTAGCCGTTTCCCTTCCTGGATCTGGAACGGTCCTCTACGCTTCCGGAGAGGAATCCGCGGATCAGCTTTCCGGACGGTTTGAACGGTTGGGAAAACCCTTTGAAAAAGTCCGCTATCTGGAAACCGGGGATGTGGAAAGCCTGGCAGCGACGATCGAAAAAGAAAAACCATTACTCGCCATTATCGATTCCGTTCAAACGCTCGGGTCCGTTGCGGTGGAGGGGACGCCGGGAAGCCCAGGACTCGTCCGCTACGCAGCCAATCTCCTGCTTCAGACAGCAAAACGAACCGGAATTCCCATCCTCCTCATCGGACAGGTAACAAAAGATGGAACCGTCGCAGGACCAAAAACCATGGAACATCTCGTGGACACAGTTCTCTCGCTTGAGGGAGATCCCATGCACGCTTTCCGAATTCTGCGCGCGACCAAAAATCGGTTCGGATCCACGGAGGAAGTGGGTGTCTTTGAAATGGGAGGCGCGGGGCTCATTCCCGTTCCCAACCCGTCAGAACGTTTCCTTGCCGAACGGGTCGCAACGCCAGGATCGATCATCACAGCCGCACTTGAGGGGTCACGAGTTTTTCTAATCGAAGTACAAGCTCTGGTTGAAAAAAGTTCCTATGCCACTCCAATCCGACGTGCATCCGGATTCGATGCAAACCGTTTGCAAATGCTCTGTGCCATTCTTTCAAAACGCTTGGGTGTACACCTAGGTGACCAGGATGTTTACATCAATGTGGTTGGTGGCATGCGACTCGAAGAACCAGCAGCGGATTTAGCCGTATGTGCGGCCATCCTTTCCGCAATTTCCGGCATCTCAATGACAGAACCAACCATCTATATTGGTGAAGTGGGGCTAGGAGGCGAGGTGCGTTCCGTCCCAGCCTGCGACCGCCGCCTTTCTGAGGCCGCACGCATGGGCATCCAAAAAGCTGTTCTCCCAAAACGAAATAGTTCTAAACCGATGAAAGGTCTTGTTAGTGAAGGCATCCAAACCCTCTCCCAATTAAAAAGGACCGCTGTTTGAGAGCACAGCGGCCCTTGAGTCTGACCCCGCCCCGTATGTGGGCCTGTCGAGATTACTGGTGAGTGTCCGGGGTCGTCTCAAAACGCCGCCTCCCACCGCAAAAAATTGGAAGCGGAATTTGACTCTCATCTCCGGACGAAGTCCCCATTGATCCCCCCGTGTCCCGTGGATTACCGCTGATATCCCTTTCAAACCCCGGAAAGAGCAGCGGTTGTAAAGAACTCTCATCCCCTTTCATTTCTGGAGGGGTTTCCCGTTTCGCACTCATGTGTCCTCCTTTTTTTGCTTCCTCGACCCCAATCAACCGATCTTATTTCCTGCCTATCCTCTCACTCCAAATGAACTTCTTCAAGGGCCCTACGGGTGCGTTCGCGTAGAAACGGATATGCCAGCAATTCTGGATCCTTTGATAGGATCTTTTCAGCCCAATTACGGGCTTTTTTCATAAGATCCACATCAGCCAGGGTTGCAAAACGAAAGTCCGCAAACCCGGACTGATTCAACCCCAGAAGATTTCCAGCTCCGCGCAGTTCCAGATCTTTTTCTGCTAAGACAAACCCGTCCTGACACTGAACCACGGCCTCCAATCGCTCCCGCGCCCCCTGGCCTAACGAAGACGGACACAGGAAACAAACGGACGGTTTATCAGAACGCCCCACGCGCCCGCGCAGCTGATGAAGTTGTGCCAACCCAAATCGATCAGCCCCGAGGACAACCATGACGGTAGCGTTCGAAACGTCGATACCAACTTCCACGACCGTGGTTGATACAAGGACGTCGGCTTTTCCCTTTGCAAAATCGAACAAAACGGATTCCTTTTCCGCAGATGGCATCTGGCCATGCAGGACCGACACACGCAATCCCTTAAACGGCCCCTGCCTCAATCGCTTCGCTGTCTCGAGAACGGACGCAGTATCAAACGTGTCAGAAAAATCAATAAGCGGGCAGATGACGAAGGCCTGATTCCCGGACTCAACCTCTTCCTGTACGGTTTTCCACACGATCTGTTCCTGACCTGGACCGATGAATTCCGTACGCACGGGAAGACGCCCCGTTGGACGCTCTCGCAGTGTCGAAACTTCTAGATCACCGTAAAAGGTGAGGGCAAGGGAACGCGGAATAGGCGTGGCTGTCATGGAAAGCAGGTGCGGAACCGGGCGGTCCACGATTTTGAGCAGCGCATGACGTTGCTCCACGCCGAACCGATGCTGTTCATCAATCACAAGGAAAGAAAGTTCAGGCAACTCCACTCCTTCCTGCAAAAGGGCGTGCGTTCCTACAAGGGAAGAAATTTCGCCGGCACGCACGCATTCAAAAAATTTTTTCCGATCCATTTCTTCTCCGTCCAACATCGCGTGAGCCGATGTCAGAAGCGCACAGGAAACATGTGGAATCAATAAGCGGCAGGTCCGATAGTGCTGCTCTGCCAAAAGAGCCGTCGGGGCCAGATAGGCAAATCGGTGCCCGGCCGCAAGCACGGCCCGTGCCGCCAACAATGCCACCACGGTTTTTCCGGATCCAACATCACCCTGGAGCAGCCGGTTCATAGGAACCTCCTTGGCCAAATCTTGGACGATTTCCCAAGCCGCAACCCGTTGCCCTTTTGTCAAAGTGAACGGAAGAGCAGCCACGAAGGCACGCAACGCCTCTACATCCGTTGGAATCGAACACGCTGAACACGTGGATCGTTGGCGCTTCACCTGTGCAAATAGGAGCTGGTGCAGAAATAGCTCTTCAAACGCGAGACGACGTAAACCATCTTCTGTTTCCGTCATGCGGTCTGGTGTATGCATCAACGCAAGCGTGTGAGAAAGAGTCGGAAGATTTTCGGATGCAAGGATTTCATCCGGTAGCCATTCCGTGACCTCCCGCAGCGCCGGCAAAGACGAAGAGATGGCTTGTCGCATTTTGAACTGGGTTAAAGAACCCGCCAATCCGTAAACGGGAACCAATCTGCCAGTCTGGAGTCCTTTCCCTGACACCTCACGAACAGGATTAACAAGCGTGGCCGACCCGAATCGTCGGTCCACACGCCCGGCCAAAGATAGGCGTGTGCCCGCCGGAACGGTTTTCTCAAGGTATGGCTGGTTGAACCAGGTCACGCGCAAAACACCAGTTTCGTTTTCAAAAATCGCCTCCGTCAACTTTACGCGACCGTTACGACTCAGATGTGTTCCAATTTCTTTGATGATTCCCGTAAGTGTCACAACATCGCCGTGTCGAAGCAAGGGAATCGGTTTCGTGTGCGAAAAATCATCATACCGAAAAGGAACGTGCCAGAGCAGGTCGCGCACGCTGCTGATGCCAAGCCTTTGTAAATCCTTGGCTGCCGAAATCCCAATGCCTGGCAGATCTTGAACGGACGTCCCTAAATGGATGGCCATAAACCCTTTCTGTATGACATTTTTACCCTTCTTGCCTTCTCATTCTCCTTCAGACACTATGGTAACATAGCGTTTTAAAAGAATCTCACTACCTCTCATTTCTCCCTATGCGATCACCGGAAAACGAACGGGAAATATTCTTCCATCCTTCCCAGAAACCCGACCAGGAACCCCCTTCGGAAAAAAGAACCGCCATAATCAGAGCGGCATTGGTTTCGGCTTTTACCGAAGGCCTCCGTTCCGGTTCACTCCCCTTTGTCAGGGAACTCAAGAATTCACAGGGCGAACGACTGTTGGTTCAAAGAACCGCTGTCGGACGCATAGAAATTTTCAAAGGAACTGGCGAAGGCATTCTTGAAATTCCTACAGACGGAGGTGCTGTCCTGGAAGGAACGCGAGAAATACTCACGCATGAATTAACCGGCTGTCTTGCTTGTTTTGTCTTTGGTGAAGATAGAGAAGGTCGGCCTCTTTCCGGATTGATCCATCTTACGCCGTCCTCACAAATTTCCTGGGGGAATTACCGACATAAAAGAGACGATGATCAGTGGGGACCAGATCGTCGAAACCATGCGGCTGAAACGATTGCATCCGCCCTTGAATCCGTCCAAGCCGACCCAAAGAAAACCACCCTTCTCTTCCTTGGAAACGAAGGAGGGGAACCCATGCCTTCCTATTGGGGTTATGCGGAAAATGAACAGCAGAAAAAACGCGAAGATCTTGCGCGTCTGGTTCGTGAAAAAGGTTTTCAAACAGTGGTCGCCCCTCCTCTCCCATTTGTTACAGCAAGCCTTTTCTGGAGCCCGGACCAACCGCGAGAAATTTTCGCCGTGGGTGAGCACGCCGCGACTCGCCAGGTTGATACGGCTTTGATCCCTATCCCAAAATTTCAAAAACCTTAATTTCCAGCCTCCACGTTCTTTCTTTGTTATTTAAACTTGACAAAATCAAGAAAATAGCATAATCTTTCTCCAGTCCGTTCAAAATTACCAATGAAAATTCGGCACGAGAAAAAACCAGTTTATCGGGAATAATCCAGATGGGCGGTGTAAAACTCGCGCAATTCGAGGGAAAAAAATGGAACTCAACGAAATGTCGGTGTCCGATCTGATCGCCGAGTTGGCTCGGCGTGGTTTGAGTGTCACGTTGAATAACACCTCCGGTGATGTGATCACGCCAGCAGACCTCGTCAAGGCACTCGGAAAGCACGGCTGCGTCATTTCCGACATCAGCCTACTCGAAAATGCCAAGCTCGACCAATTCGAGGTCGAGGTCGGAAGAATCACGTTCTCCTCAATCACTGGTTTCGAAAACGGCAACACCATGAAAGAAGTCGTGGTGGAGGGGATCGAGATAGCAACCGCCCACGAGGGCTCTGGTGATTCAGGGACGAGATCGTATGACTTTAGGCTCTTCGCCACGAGGCAAGGGCTCATGCTCTCCGAGAAGTCCTCGGCCAGCTACCAGGGCGAGAGCGTGTGGGGAACTCTGTGCCCGATCTCCTGGGCCAACCTCCAGCCAGGTGGCACGGTAAAAGACGTTGGGCGTCTGCTCGGCATCTGCCGGCCCATCACGCTGGAGGAATACCTGCGTGAGGGGCCGGAGTCCGAGGAAGAAGACAGCCTCGAAGGCGACTCCGACCGCTAGACCCCCTCGCGGGCTCGGACCCTCTCTGCAGGAAAACCATCTCAAAGCCGGGCTGTCGCGCTCCTTGCGACACCCGGTTTTGTTCTTTTTGAAAATGAAAGTTTTCTTCTCTCCCCCTTGCAAAAATTCAAAAAAATGTTAAGGTGTCAATGACAAAAATTAATCTTTCCTCTATGGCTGGAGAAAGCGGACCAACCCCTCTTGAAACATTTAATGACACCAGGTTTACTCCGGAAGAGATGCAACACATCAGAGATTTTTTTGATCAGGCTAGCTGTAGAATCGAACTGTTGAAAAAGGCCACGCCTGAGGATGTCGAAAAATTACAAAAAATGGTGGAATTAAAAAAGAGTGGTGGATTTTATCTTCAACCCGCCATAGACCTTGTAGACATAATTGCCGATCGAGACTAGTCTTTCCGCCTCTGAAAAAACCGTCCACGAAGGACGGTTTTTTCTTTAAAAGAATCTGAAAAAAAATTAAGCTGCTTTTCGATGGTGTTCATCATTACCTGCCGTTTCGGCTCCACGAATGGCTCCTTGCGCCTGTAACTGCGCCAACTCATGGCGCAAATGATACAAATCCGTAAACGTGGCACTTGCCGATCCATAGGCTTTAGAACGATCGCCCTGGGTCAAGGAAGCCTCCATGGTTTTTTCCAAAGACCGGATGGCGGATTTAAGCGTTTCGATACGGGCGGTCCTCGAATCCTTTTCCGAAACAAAGGCGCTGTCTCTTGCCTCTCCGCTCTCCATTTCTTTTTTTGCCTGCTCAAACCTGGGTTGCAACTGTCCAAGCCTTTCCTCAATTTCCCGAAGTTTCACTCTTCTTTCCCCACGTCCGAACCAACGATGTAAAAAACCTGAATTCTCTTTTTCCAACTTCTTTTTTTCAGCCAAAAGCGGCATTATCTTTACGTGAAACGCGTCATGCGATCGTTTAGCAAGATCCCTTCGCTCCTCTTTCAAAACTCTGTCTGAAGTACGTCGAGCTTCCTCGCGCGCAGAAGCCTGTTGCGCGACCATTTCTTTTTCCGCGGATTCAGAACTCCGCGCGGATGCTTCTCCCTTTGAATGAAATTCCAAAATGCGTCCCATTCGGAGCCCTTTTGCTCTCTCAGGAGGAGGCTCCCATAAAGGTGGCTCATCATCAGACGGAAGAAAAGCGCGTTCAGGGCTTCCCATAGGGAACTAGATCACGTTTAAAATTTCATAAAAAACCTCTCCCTTCCCCAGGCGAATCGGAACCATCTCCCCCAAGACATGACCCAAAAGGGCCATCCCAAGCGGGGAAGAATATGAAATGCGTCCCAACGACGGATTCGTCTCCTGGGATCCCACAATTTCAAACTCGGTATCCTTTCCATTGACGCGGACGCTCACTTTTGAACCGATGCGGATACGGCCGCCTGTCCCGGCTTCGATTGGGACAGCGGTCTTTAGCTGTTCTTGCAGAGTAGTAATGCGGGCGTTCATGCCACGCAATCGTCCCTTGGCCATTTGATAAGCCGCGTTTTCGGAAAAATCCCCCATTTCGGCCGTTCGCTGAACCTCCAGAATCGCGCGCTGGCGCTGGCGTTTTTCCAAATCCTGAAGCTCATCCTTCATGCTTTGAATGGCAGAAGGTGTCAGATACGGATCGTCTTGCCTCTTGAGGAGTTGAGCTTGTTCAGATCGCCTAGTTGGGAGACGCATATCTACCCCTATGGTAGGTAAAAGGAGACAAAAAACTTTGAATCACGTTTGAGGCACTTGTTTCTTTGTTTCCAAAGAAACAAGAAACCGCGGAATGATGACCTCCCGGACCCGCTTTGTCACTTCTTTTCCAAGGGACGTTTGAAGATCAGCCGTCTTTTTTGACACACCTGTTCCAAGCGTTGAAGGAACATAGGTATCCTCTCTGACAAGAGCTCCAATCTCTTCCATTTTCTTATCAAAATTCTCTGCAGGTAATGTCGGAAAAAACCCCTTTGTCCGCTCGTCGGTTAAGAAAGCCCGAACCGCCTGGGGAAACCACAAAGAAGTATCATCAAGACGAAACGTGTCCGTTTGCAACGTGCTCCAATGAATCACGGGATTTATTTCTTGGCGAAAAAGGTTCACGGTCCCCGGTTCTTGTTCATCGGTCTCCGGATGATTGACGGCCTCGGAAAGCAGGGGGATGTCTTTTTCTAGATCCCAATTGCCGTGCTGTGCCCATGCTTTCCACCGCTCAACAGCCATGGTAAATAAGAGGAGGGTTGCTGTCCTTTCTTCCAAAGAGAGTTCTTGGGGAGATTCGTGTCCGAACGCTTTTGCCGTCGCTGTCCAGAAACCAGCATGACCAACATCTCCTCCTTTAAAATCCAAATGATCCGGAATATCCAAAAACTTCTTAAATGCCCTCCGAACCTCCCGTTTGCGTTTACAATATTCCTGAAGACCCTTTGTGTCCTTCAAAAAATCAAAGACACTTTCTCTTGACGGTATTGGTGTCTCTTTCTTTGACTTACCTGCCGCCAGAATAGCAAACTCGTCCGGAGTCGGTTCCAATCCTTCTGCTTGCAATTCACCCTCTATTTTGGAGAAATCGGCCTGCTCTTCACCTCTGAAAAAACTTTCTCCCATACGTTTTAAAATTCCGTCCAGAAGAGGAAAAAATAAAGAATAAAGACAGGTCATTTTAAGCACGGATCATCCAAAAAAACAAGGAAAATAACCCACAATCCGTCTACTTTTTTTGATTGAGAACAGCGCCCCCTCCTGCTGCCCGTCCTGTTGCCCAACAGGCCTGAAGATTGAACCCACCAGTAAACCCATCTATATCCAACAGCTCGCCGGCAATAAACAGTCCTGAACAAATTTTTGACTCCATCGTGATCGGATTTATTTCCTTAAGATCTACCCCTCCGGCTGTGACAAATTCGTCACCGGCCACGCGACCGACAACAGACAATAGAGCACCTTTCAACCAGGTGGCACAGCGCGCCATCTCTTTTTTTCCAATCTCGCCTGCATGTCGATCGCCGGGCAGAGCCACTTCCCGCAGACAAATTTCTGAGAGAGACTTTGGAACAATTCCAGCCAAAGCGTTCACAAAACTCCGTTTAGGATTAAAAGTGATGTTTTTTTGAATCTCTTCACGAATTTTTTCTTGAGAGAAATCCGGAAAAAAATCAATGGAAACTTTCATGGGTTGTCGAGCGCTATAAGTTTCAAATGCCGTCAAAGAAGACAGGGCAAAAACTGCCGGACCACTGATGCCCTTATGTGTGAAGAGAAAAGGACCGATGGAGGAAAGGGACTTATTGTCGCGCGCCATGAGTCGCACCTTTGGAAAGGAGAGACCAGAAATGGATGTCGGCCATGTTTCCCGCGTTAAAAGAGCGCTGAGGCTGGGAGCAAGCTTCGTAATTGTGTGTCCCAACGAATCAGCAAACGCATAACCATCACCGGTTGAACCCGTATGACGATAGGCCTGTCCGCCTGTAACAAGAATAAGTTTATCCGCCTGCAGCGGTTCCTGCTGCTCCTCAAAAAAAATCCTAAAGATGCCTCCCTGTTTTTTAACGCGAGAAACAGAGGTGTTGAGAAAAAGACGGATGCGGGAACTTTCAAAAAGACGTTCAAAGACACGAACCACGTCCCCTCCTCTGTCTGATTTCGGAAACACGCGCCCGTCCTTCTCGATCTTAAGAGGAACCCCGTGCATTTCAAACCACGCACGGACGGCTTCGGGTGGAAACCGACGCAGAGCCGATGCAAAAAATTTTCCTCCGCGGGGATAGCGGGAAAGGATTGCCTGGATGTCGTCAAGCCCCGTTGTCACGTTGCACCTTCCGCCGCCTGTCATCAGGACTTTTTTTCCAAGACGATCATTGCGCTCAACGAGAAGAATCCGCGCCTCCGGATCCATCTCCAGAATCGTTGCTGCAGCCATAAGTCCGGCAGCTCCCCCGCCAAGAACGGCAATGGTCATAGTTTTTCCCTTTTATAGCACGCTCTGAATTCTCTTGACAGTTCACCCTCTCCCCCTTGCCTTTTTTCAATAAAGATGCTAGGGTAGAGTAAGCAAAGGACGCTCGGAGTGGAGATCTGTCGAATTTCCGCGAAGAGGCAGGAATTTGCAGATTATTCACTCTAACAGCAGTGCCTATGACTGGTAAAGTCGCACGCCTGACCGACAAGGGGTTTGGATTCATCACCCCGGACGGACAGGACAAGGACGTGTTTTTTCACATGTCCGCCCTCGTTGATATGGATTTCAACGATCTGCGCACCGGCGACACGGTTACGTTCGAGGTCGAGGATTCTCCAAAGGGTCCCCGCGCCGTGAATGTCCAGCGCGTCTCCGTGAATGCCTAATCGCGTTCAGCAAAAAACCTCCCTCGGGTTCATCCTGAGGGAGGTTTTGATTTTCCGTGCTACTGTCGATTACGTGGCAAATTATCGTTTAAGAAAACAACCTTAAACAAAATTAAAAAGCCCGCGGGAAGATCTCCCGCGGGTTGTTTTCGTTTCTCTCGATAGTAGGCCTCAATCGTCGACTTTATACCTTTTCAAGGTATCACAGCGTGTATCCGGGTACTCGTACCCTACCCACACCTCGCATGCACACTCCTCATACTCAAAAGTATAATATCGACATTCAATGAGGTGCGTCATTACCTTCCCAGAGAAAGCCTTCTCCCCACCAAGATTCTTGACCTCTCGGACAACCGAAATGTAACAATCGGGATCGTCTCGATCTCTTTTGCCATCTCCGTCGTTGTCGATGCGGTCCATGCAACGGGCGTCGGTGTTCTCCGGCATTCGCTTCACGACCTTCTTTGCCACTGGTGGCAAAGCCTTCGGGGTGGCGGTCACACGGATTCCTTCGTCCACCTGCCCGTCGCAGTTGTCATCAATGGCATTGGCGGTCTCAACAACGCCGGGATGAACCGCGGCCTTGGCGTCATCGCAGTCGTTGTTGGCACTGTCGTCGTCCAGAACATACCCATCCACCGCCAGCACCACTCCCATTCCACCGCTAATCCGGAGGCAGATGGTCTCTGTCTGATCGCCATATTCGTCACCGTCCGCATCCCTGAACGCCTGGAGCGGGCATTGGGACAAATCGGCGACCTGTGCCTCCACACTGCTTCCGACCGTGAAAAGAACCATCATTGCTGCTACAGAAAGCAGCTTATTTGTTTTCTTCATTCCCCTTCCTCTCTTTCTTTTTGAAAAACCAATCATTTATCAACTTGAGCAACCCTAGAAGATTTTTCTCTTTTTGTCAAATTGATTCAACACCTTCTTCTAATTTTAACCACTCTTTTTCCAACGCATCCAACGCTTCCCCGATTTCATCCAGCCGAATGGATTTCTGCAGCGTGTAGTCCGTTCTTCCGACAAATCGGAAAAACCGCGTCGCCGAAAAAGGCCTTAACGTAGGTATGGGCCATAACAGATCTTTCAATGAAGAACGTCACAAATCCATTCAGTGAACACGTCCTCTATTTTTCGCCCTGAGGCACGAATAGCTTTTGGAACAAGCGAATTCAACGTCTGACCCGGGATCGTATTTATCTCCAAAAACCAAATCACCCCTTCCTTATCCACGATAAAATCAGAACGAGTAAGATGCCGCGCCCCGATAAGTTGATGAATCCTTATCGCCATTTCCTGAAGGCGTTCTCGTAGGGAATCTTCAATGGGCGCAGGACAAACTTCTTCGACAAGGTGTGGATTATACTTGCTCTCGAAATCAAAGAACGCGTTTTTGGATTTGATCGCAATAACCGGAAGAGCGACAGGTTTATCGTTCTCCTCAATGACAGCAACGGTATATTCGTCACCTGGAATAGAGTCTTCAATCAGAAGGGTGAAACCATGCGCGAATGCTTCGTCCAAACCTTTTTCAAAACTTTCTTGATCCATTGCCAAGGTGATCCCAATGGAACTTCCGCCATCAATAGGCTTAATAACACACGGTCTTTTATAGGTTCCCTCGTTTCTATTTTTCTTTTCCAAAACAACGAAAGGCGCGGTATGAATTCCCGCGCTTCTCGCAAGTTCTTTGGTGATGACTTTGTTAAGGGCGATGGCATGAGCTTCTGTATCAGAAAAAAGAAACGGAATATTCAACGTATTTAGAAATCCCTGAATGGAACCGTCTTCCCCTCCCTTTCCATGGAAAATCGGGATGGCAACGTCGATCTCCCCGCGTTTTTCCAAAAAAAGATCCAGCTGTGAAGGAAGATCAAACATTTCAACGTCGTCATACAAGCCCAGCGCCTGACGCACACCTTCTGCAGACTGTAAGGCAATTTCGCGCTCGGAACTTATCCCGCCGGTTAGGATGGCAACACGGATTTGATCGGACATACGTGAAAGATAAATAACTTTTACACAGAAACGATAATCCCGTTTCCCGAAAAGCATTGCGCAAAACGTTTTTCGGAGACAACAACGGCCTCCTGTGTTCCGGTACGAAAGAAGCCGGCGGAATTATGAAGGACGAACGTTCGCCCCTCTTCGGTTTCCTGGACGTCGTAAACCACAACCAGATGCCCGTTTCGGCGCTTTGGTTCTTTACCACTCATCTCTCGAATTTCGGAGGAAACTGAAGCGATAACATAATGGCCGCGCGCGATCCAAGCGGCCACATCGTCCGGCGACAGGCCGCGGCGGGCAACGGCAGACAGGTTGAATTCGCCTTGGATATACTCGGCGAGCTGCCGATGGAAAGCGCCTTGGATATGACCGTCCACCATCCGAAATACTCCATAACGGTCAAAGGCCACCTGATACATTTCCGGCAGACTCGGCGCCTCCCTGCCAAGGCCTAAGATGATCATTCGTACGCAACAAATTCCACACCAGTTCCAATGAGGCAGACATGCCTCTTTTTCATTCCAATTCAAGTCTGCTCTCTCTTCCTCCTTCTCAACATTCTCCCTCGGTTCGATTTGCGCAACGAAGACGGGTTCAGTCAACATGATTCTTCCCTCCGCTCTTTTTCCAGATCTGTTCAAACATCCACCGTTGGGCCCGGGTGAATTCCTTCGACCGGACAATGAAGCCAACCACCTCGTGATCGAAATCAAGCATGGCCACCTTGTCGCCATAGATATAAGTTTCACTCGTAAACGGTTCGCCTTTCACGAGACAGGTTTCCCGCAGGCACTCTTTATCGCATTTCTGAAGCTCGCGCGCTTCCGGCGTATCCGCAGCCAATACACGAATCTCCAAGCTTCGACGCAGACGTTCGGAAATAAATTCCTGATGGTCCGATTCGCTGAAGACGTTCTTTTCCGTGAACTGGTTCGTCAGCAGCAAGATTTCGCCTTGCGCGTGTTCGAGGACGTCTTCCGTGATCCGATGTAATCCTTCCTTTCCCGAAAAGAACTGGAGGACGGGTTTGGCAGCTTCGGCGCTGTAACCAGCCAGAAGTTCCGGAAGAGCCACCTCAACATCGTCGTACCGCTTCCGCAACCGTCGCATTTCCGCGCGCAGTCTCCCCAAAATCGCTTTCGGAGACTTGGCCCAGATAATCTTTCCTCCTGACTCATGTCCTTCCTCAACCAATCCCAGCGTTTGAAGTTGACCACATGCCAAGTAGGCGGAGGAGCGATCCATCCCGCAAGCCGCGGCAACTTTTCCGACCGTTGATTTACCGTCTTTGTAACTTTGAAGATAGAAAGCAACCGCATTAGGCGTCGCTCCCAAGGATTCCAAGGCCTCTTTGAGATCTCGTAAGGCATCCATAACGGTAAAAGAGAAGGGATAAATCGTCCAATAAATTTAAACTTAAGACTGTAAGTCTAAAACAATTATTCAATTTTAGCAATGAAATATCATTTCTTATTGTAGAATAGAAATCTACAACAGAAGAATTTTCCTTGAAACGATCGAACAACCATCTACAAAAGCCGAAAAATACTGATAGAATGGAGGAAATTTCCTCGTATGAACAAAATCATTCGCACGATCTGTCTCTTTTCGAATCAAGCCGGGTTCGAAGAAATTCAACGGCTCGAAGAAATATCCCATCTTCTTTCAGAAAGGCAGTTCGTCATCCAAACCAAAAGAATCTGCCTCTCGGATTATCACGATCAGGCGGACCAGGCCGCTCTGACGGAAAGTGGAATTCTTCTGGGAGCCGGCAGCCTGTCTTTTACCGAATTTCAAAAGGTCTTCGATGATTTTCTTTCCTCCGACAATAAAGCGACAAACGTTGATCTGACGAATGAGCCAATCACTTTCGACCACGTCGATACTCTTTTTGAAATCATCCGAAACAAACCGGATAACACGTTCCGTTTCACATACGGATTTAATTTACCCGACTCCAGCCCCTACTTCCCTTCTGCTAAATTCGGATACAAAGGTTTCAGTATTGGATTGCAGTCAACGGATTTATCGGAAGGCTGTTCAACATTGGAAGAGTGGTTCACACGGATGGAAACGGTTTGGAAGGAGATCGATGAAATTTTGAAAAATACGGAAGGATATCTCGGCATTGATTCCTCCATTGCGCCGCTATTTGAAGGAAAAAGCAGTTTGGTAAACTTTATCAAAAGGCTCGGAATGGATTTCAGCCGATCAGCCACAACGGACGTTTATACGAAAATCACGGAATTCATCAAAAAACATAATCCCCGGCCCATAGGATTGTGCGGCCTCATGCTTCCCTGTCTGGAAGACTTCGAACTCGCGGACGAATACGAGCGCGGAAACTTCGATATTGAACGGAATATTTTCTTGAGCCTGCACTCGGGCCTTGGGATTGACACGTATCCGATGGGAATCGACCAGAACAAGGATCGTATTATCGAAATTCTCTGCCTTGTCCAGCATCTAAGCAATAAGTATAAAAAACCGTTGGCCGTTCGATTTGTTTCAGACGGAAAGGCGAAAATCGGAGAGAAGACGGATTTTAAGAATCAGTACTTGAAGGACGTGGTGGTTCGAAAGGTGTAAAAATTTTAAATGAACCCCTTCCCGCGCCAAGACCGTGGAATATCGATTGGGAATAAAAACGATTTAATTATGAACGAATCTTTACAGAAAAATCTGCGTGAGCTGGACTTTCCGCCCCACGACGCCGTGGTCTATACCGCCCTTCTTGAAAAGGGACCATGCACCGCTGGCCCTTTAATTACAGCAACCGGACTACATCGAAATGTCGTGTACACCTCTTTGGACCATTTAGTTTTCAGAAAACTGGTGAGCGAAAAAGTCATGCGGGGACGCAAGCATTTTACCGCAACGGCACCGAACGCCTTGGCGGAAGAATACGAAAAGAAATTTCATCTTGCGTCAGAAACGTCAGAAACCATCGGACGGATGCTGGCCAAGGGCATACAGGAAATTACCGTTCACCAAGGTAATGAGGAATATTTAGCCCTCCTTACCAGCATTATCAAAACCCTACCGAAAGGGGCAACAAAATACGTGCTGGGAACAGGAGACGAAACATTCATGGCAAACACCATGCGTCCCATCTGGAAGGAATATCATCGCGTCGCCCATGCGCAAAAATTGAAAATCCGCATGCTTGCCTACGAGCCACAACGGATGACTATGACCGCCGAACTTGAGGCGGAAGGAGTCTATAACGTCCGGTATTTGCCATCAGAAATTGAAAACCCATCCGGTATTCATATTTACCCGGAAGCAGGCGTTGTTTTGAATATTATCTATTCGGACGATACAACGCCCGTGACAGCCATTAAAATAAGGCACGAAACATTGGTGAAAGGATACCAACAACTTTTTGAAAGCTTGTGGCGAATGGGGAAACGATAGCTTCAACAACACAAAATCCGAACACCCCATTAAAAAACGTACCGCCGAAACGGTACGCTTTTGAGAAGCCGTCCGAGTGCGCGAACGGCTCACTTCTCCTCCACCAGCCCCACCAACCACAACGTGGGACCGATCGCTTGTCCCCATTGAGACTCCTCCACGGCTCTTACGAGCCTGGAGGCCTCAGGGTCTTCGTTCCAATGCCGCGCGCACGTCAGTGCACACTCGGTGATACCGCTTCTGGCGAGCTGTTCGGCAATTTCAGCTCGCTCCGTTCGACACCTATCCAAACAACAAGCACAGACAAACCCCCCTCCCTCCATAAGGAGGGCGCGATTGCCGCACTGAACTGCCTTATACTCAACTCCCTTGGAGGGATTGGCAATCGGTGTCACGGCGATCGTTTGTCCAGACGTAAGCTGCTGCATTGCAACCTCCAGAACTTAAAGGCCTTTTTGAAAAGAACTAAAAAAAGAATACCACAAAATTAAAATATTGTCAACCTATTTAGTTGACAATATTTTTTTAGCTTTACCTTCTAAGGATTCCTGGTTCAAAAAAAGATTCTTCAGTCGTCGCAAGAAAACAGACTCCTTCAGAATGACAATGCGTTAAATCCAGGGTGTTGTTAATTTTTTACTGTACTGTGGAGTCATTCATTTCTTCCAACCCCAACCACTCTTTTTCCAACGCATCCAACGCTTCCCCGATTTCATCCAGCCGAATGGATTTTTCCGGTGCATAGTCGGTCGGGTTCTCGAAAAAATACGCGAGAATTCCACTCTTCTCCTTTTCCAACCGATCTATTTTTTCCTCCAACTTTTTCTGCAACCGCCGACGTTCACGATTGCGAAGAAAGTGTTCGCGACGATCTATGTCCGCCGAGCTTGAGACGACCACTGGCTCATGCGTAGACTGTTCGGTAAATTCCGTGAGTTCGCAGACGTATTCCTCGTACGTGCCAAGAAAGTGTCGAACCGATCCGTTTCGCACTTCGTAAATACGCTCTGCCAGCGCATTCATAAAGGTTCGGGCGTGAGAGACAACGAAAACGGTTCCAGAATACTCCTTCAGGGCTCGAGCCAAAATTTCTACGGTTTCCGCATCCAAGTGGTTTGTGGGCTCATCGAGGAGAAGGACGTTGTGCTGACGCAAAACCAAACGAGCCAAACGCACGCGTGCCCGTTCCCCTCCGGAAAGAACAGAACAGGATTTTTCCAGATCATCGCCGTGGAACAGGAAGGCACCGGCCGCGGCAAGAATCCGTTCCGCCGAAGCATCTGGTGGAGCAGCTTTTGTGAGCGCTTGAAGAACCGTTTCCTGGCCTGACAGCGTTTCATTATCCTGCTGCGAAAAATATCCAATGTCTGCTCGATGCCACCACTTCATGGTTCCCTCTAACGACGGAAGAACACCCGCAAGGGTCCGAAGTAACGTTGATTTGCCGCGACCGTTTTCGCCCACGATCGCGACCTTGGCGCCACGCGGAACCTCCAACGAAATATTCTGTGCGACTATTTTATCTCCGTATCCAACACCAAGCCCCTCACAGCGCAAAGCTGTTCCGGGAATAACCAACGGACACGGGATACGAAAGGCAACGGTCGGGAGATCATCGTCCAACGAACGCAACCGTGCCCGCAGCTTGGTAATGTGTTTAAGTTTGCTCTGGGCCCGCGTGGCCTGACTGGCTTTGGCGCGAAAACGATCGGCAAAGGCCTGAGCATCCGCCATTTCCTTGCGCAGACGTTTATTTGTCCGTCGCGCATATTCGGCCTGCTCCTCTTTCCAATCCAAATACGTTTCGACATCGCCTGGGAATGTTATCAATTTGCCTTTCGAAAGATCCCATGTCGTCGTACAAACGTTTTGGAGAATCTCACGGTCGTGGGACGTCATCACGAAGGATCCGGCATACTCCTTGAGAAAGGCTTCGAGAAGAAGAAGGGTTGGAAGATCCAAATAGTTTACAGGCTCGTCCAAAAGAAGAAGGGTTGGATCTTCAAGCAAGACACGAACGAGCTTCACGCGCATCTGATACCCGCCGGAAAGCGCAGCTGGCGCCAGGGCCAAATCCGTTGGATGCAATCCGAACCGTGCTGCAAGTTTGGCACATTCCCATGGCGGCTTTCCGCTATCCTGGGAAAGATAATCAACCGTCATCCGATCATTGGGCAGTTCTTCCTGTTGTCTGAGAACCCCCAGTCGCGTCCAGGACATAGGCCGGACCATCCCACGGTCCGCTTCTTCATCGCCAGCCATGAGGCGTAAAAGCGTTGTTTTTCCCGAACCGTTGCGACCAATAAGCGCAATATGAGCATCTTCAGGAACGATAAAAGAAAGCCCCTGTAGAACGATCTGCCGGCCATAGGCCTTTTCCAAATTTGCTGCCTCGAGGAGCGGACGCATACGGACGGAATTCTACCTATCTCACTTGCAAAAAGAAAGGAAACGTTTTACAGACGAAAAAGCCATTGCTATGCTTGGGTCACCTATGAAAAAAATCCTCATTATTCATGACCGGTTCCAGTTCCGCGGCGGGGCCGAGCGCTTGGTGTTGGATTTGGCCAGAATCCTCAAAGCGGACATTGTCACGGAGTTTTGGACAGAGGAAACCTATCCAAAATCGGACGTTCCGCACGGGCTTGTCATTCTAGACAAGGGCGAACCGCACGCCATGGTCTTCCGTTACTTCCGTGCTCAATGGAATTTCTGGTGGAAGACCCGCAAGCTCCTCAAAAATTACGACACAATCATCTTCTCCGGAAACAACGGTCTTTCCGCTGCCCTTCGCCCCCTCAAAGGAAAGCAAACAGTCTATTATTGTCATTCGCCCGTCCGGTACGTTTATGATCTGCTTCCCTTGCGCCGGGCCGCTGAACCTTCTTTTTTAAAACGTCTGGTTTATTACGACCTTGGAAAATGGGGCATCCGTTTCCTTTACCGTCTCGGGCTTTCTCGCATGCAAACGATCATGACGAATTCAAAAAACGTCCACGACCGCCTGTGGCGCTTTTGTCGCCGGGAATCCCGCGTGGTCTATCCGCCCATCCACACCGAACGATTCGTCTGGGAAGGACAGGAGGATTTTTACCTGTCTTACGGGCGCCTCGATGGTCTCAAACGCGTGGATGACATTGTGCGCGCCTTTCAAAAAATGCCTGACAAGAAACTTGTCATTGCCTCCGGAGGAGAGGAGGCCGAACGGATCGCCGAACTTGCCAAGGGATCTCCAAACATCACCTGTCTCGGCTGGGTCGACGATGCCACATTAAAACGCCTGGTCGGAACGTGCATAGCTACTCTGTACATCCCCGTGGACGAAGACTTTGGTATGACGCCTGTGGAAGGAATGGCTGCGGGAAAACCGTGCATTGGCGTGGATGAAGGCGGCCTACCAGAAAGCATTATTCCAAATGAAACGGGTCTTCTCGTTCCCAAAATTTATCGAGTGGAAGATCTCGTTGAAGCCGTGCAAACGTTGACGCCTGCTCGCACACGGGAGATGCGGGCCGCCTGCGAAGTGCAGGCCCAGCGGTTTTCCATCGAACGTTTTGAACAGGCGTTAAAAGGGACCATCCTCGAAAAAAAACTTCGGCTTGCTATTGATGCGTCCCGCAGCGTAGACGGCGTACAAAAAACAGGCGTGGAAGTCGTCAGCGATGCGCTTCTTTCCCGCCTGTCTTGCGGACAAACCGCAACACTTTCTCCTCTTTTTTATACTCCAAGAGAAATTCCTTGGCTCCCCAAAAATGCCCAGCGCGTCATTTCCCTCCCCCGCTTCTGGACGCTCATCGGCCTCTCACACGCCCTGCTTCGCGACCGGCCGGACGCCTTATTCGTTCCCGTACACACCCTTCCTTTTTTCTGTCCCCAAAAAACCGTGCGCGCCATTCACGACGTTTCCTTTCTCCGCACCCCACAGGCCTATCGTTTGCGTGAACGTCTTTACATGCGTTTGGACCTGTGGCGAGCAAAACGTCTTTGTACGTGTGTCATCGTCCCAACCCAGGCGGTGAAAAAAGACCTCGTAGCCCTCCTGCGATGGCCGGAAGGAAAAATCGCTGTAACCGGATGGGGAATTCCAGACGAAGAACCTCCTCCAAATTTTTCTCCCGATGCTCCAACAACGCCATTCGTCCTTTTCATCGGCCGCATGGAGGAAAAGAAAAATGTTGTAAATCTCCTCCGCGCCTTTTCCCTCTTCCGTGAAACACATCCGACCTGGCGACTGGTCTTGGCTGGAAAACCAGGCTATGGATTCGAGAAGATTGTGCCGCTCTTACGCCAGCCCGGCGTCGAAGAGCTCGGCTATGTCAGTCAGGAAAAGAAAGCCGAGCTTCTGTCCCAAGCGTCCATGCTTGCCCTTGTTTCCTACGAGGAAGGCTTCGCTTTTCCCATGCTTGAAGCGTTCCGTGCACACGTTCCCGTGCTTGCCTCTTCCATCCCGACTCTCAAGGAAATCGGAGAAGACGCCGCCCTCTTTGCAGATCCAAACGACCCAGAAGCTCTCGCTGCCAGCATGACGCGCCTCGCAGATGAAAAGGATTTATGCGAACGCCTTGTCGCCAATGGAAGAAAAAACCTAGAACGCTATTCCTGGGATGCTGTGGTTGAGCAAATCGTAAACATCCTCTCCGGCTGAAAAATATCCAAAAAAGACGGACACGTGTCCGTCTTTTTTGCCTCGAAACTTATTTATTCTGCAGGGTCATCTGCTTGTACCAATTCGCACGGGCCAAGCGAAGATCCAGGCGGCGCGTCAGGTGGGACGTCCACCGATCTGCCTGAGCCGATGTTATCAGGCCGTCCTTTTCCATTTTTTGAACAGCAGAAACTCTGGCGTGAGAGAGATTGGTCTCGTACTGGTTGAATGTCAGACCCTGTTCCTTGGCCAACCCGCGGATGGAGGACCCACCTTTCATGGCCTCGACGAACGCGTCTTTGGTCATCCCAAGGGCTTGAGCATGGATTCCAGTCATCCCGTTTCGGACCGTCTGTGCCAAAGGGAGTGGTTGCGTTTCAGCCGCAGAAACGGGAAAAGCCTGGAGACCCATAAAAACAGCACTTCCAAGGGCAACCGAAAAAGCGGAAAGTCTTTTGATGGTCATAGGAGGATAACGTTAAATTTTCTTTCGACCTTTCTCTATTCCTTCCTACAATCTTCAAGCCCTCTTTCTTTCAACTAGGATTTTCTCCTTCGGCGCATAACTTTGCCTGCCTGTCGGTAGGCAGGTCAGACCCCTCCCAACCTCCCCTTACTTAAGGGGAGGAGACCCCCATCTCAATTCCTTAACGATCACGACTCACAAAAAGCCTCGATTTCTCCTCGTTCTGCATCCAAAGGAGGAAAATCCTCTCAATATCAAGATTTTTCAAATAACGTTTTCAGAAAATCAAGGGATGCACAGGAAGATGGAAAAAGAGCACCAACCGTTTTTACACACATTCTTTAAAAAAGAGACGTTTTTGATTCCATTCTGACGCTTTTATCTCTTTCAGAAACACCTGGAGAAAAAAAGAAACCGTCTTTCACGGCTTATTTTATGGTGCGCCCGGCACGATTCGAACGTGCGACCCTCAGCTCCGCAAGCTGATGCTCTATCCAACTGAGCTACGGGCGCATAAAATCCTTACAATTTATACACTCTCCGCAAGACGTCCGTCAAGGATTCATCGGTCCGTTCCAGATCTTCCACACAAAACGGTAACAAAGCCTCGCGAACGCGGTTAGGATCGACTTCTTCAAGGGGGATGGAAAGCAATGGCAGCCACGGCTTTTCAAAATCCAAATACAGGAGCTTGACCTCCGGGGGATTGTAAACGAGAGAAAACCGCTTGATCGAGGGATAGGCATAGAATCCTCCCCCGACAAGAATGCCTGCGGTCGTCACAGCCACGTCAAGCTTTCCAGGCGGACGGAAGGAAGATAAAAGCGTAACCACCGCGCCCATGAGAAGGATGACGGCAAATAAAAAATTGGCTGTGGCAATGGCGTAAACAAGCAGGATGAAACCGATCGTCCCCCATCCGATATACCAAAAACGTGACCGCTGGTGAGCGGGATATTCATCGATCTGCCAGGTCGTAATAGGCCGGCCGTAGGGATAAACTACAGCCGTCTGGGCCTCTTCCCGAGAGGACATAAAACATCGTTTTAACAAGTATACAGGAAAAAACCCTGGTCAGAAATACCCAAAATCACCTCTATTTCAAGCTCACCTTAATCCTGATCCACCAACCCGCCGGCGTAGGTGGCTTCGTAAATTTCCTTGCCGTCAGACAGAATTTGCTCTTCCCCGGCAAAAAAACTTAGATCGCCCTCCCAGCGGTTATGATACTCCATTTTCTTCCCTCCTTGAATTTCTTCAAAATATTCCGGACCGCGCAAAGGCATTTCTTCTGGAAAGAGGGCCAGGGCTTTCCGTAAAAATCCATAAATCATCTGGCGATCCAACGATCTATCACTGATGCGCCCGTGATAGACCATCATGAAAACTGCCTTACCATGAGAAAAAATGACCTCCCTGCCTCCATACGGTTCCCCGCCGAAATAATTATCGTGGAATTTCCACGAGCCGTTTTCATAGATGATCGTTGTCGATCCGTCCGCCTCCTTTTTCCAAGCACTCTCTCGGCCCGAAGCATAACCGGCACGATTGGCTTCGGCGAGAAAAGAAGCAATGGTTTCTAGATCAACAGCCATAATTTTAATTTTATTCCTCCCTAATTAAATCGTAATCCCCATTGATCACCACCGGCTTTACAGCCTCGATTTCCGACTGATAAAAAGGAATGTCCGGGACCGGATTGAGGAGAAAAATCTTCTGACCCAAAACGTGCGCAAAGCCGATCTCCATGAGCGTATTACCGCCGATGTAATTGGCAATCCCGTGCTTATCGAGGTTCATGACGAGCACAGCATCGGCGCCCTGCATCAGCCTCCAGAATTCCCGAATGGCATCCTGGTTCTTCTTCTGTTCAATCTTGATTTTCTCTTTTTCCTCGTCAGTTTTTCCGACGAATGGGGCGGCAAGATTCGTCACGAACGCATCGTGTCCGCGACGGATGAGCTCATCCCGAGCCTCCATCATCTTTTCCGTGTACTGCATACTGCCGATGACGCCGATACGCATACTATTTTATCCTTTTGATGAAAAATCGTATGGGGGAAAACGCAAAAATGACTCTCGGAACCTTCCTCGCGCGTGAGATTGCCTCCCGTGAGCCGAGACAAAAATTGTTCGGACACCTATTTCACGAGTTCCTACTTAATTTTCATGGATGCCAAAATCTCCATGAGGATCTTCGTTATTTCTTGATCCCCGGAATAGTTCCACACGCGCACCATCTGTTGGTTTTCTTTCCCAATACCAACCTGACCTTCGAGGGCTGGAAAAAGTGCCGTGCCAGTCTCATTTCCAAGCGGGCGCTCCGGAAGATCTTTTACACTCCAAATTTCAATGGATCCTCTTTGGGAAGAATTTTCTGGAAATTTGATCGTTGTCCAGCGAATGCGATCGGTCGCTGGAATCACCACAAAATTCTCTGGATGCGAAATTAAATATCCTTCTGCTTGGTACGTTTTCCACGGGGGTTCCGATGTAGGAGCGGAGACGATTCCAGATCCCGTGCAGCCGGCGCCGAGCAAAAGAACGGTGAGGACAATTCCGAGCATCTTGAACATAAGGGGAAAAACACGAATCAAAATTTTGGCAGATGGGACAACAGTTTTTCAACCGAATCCTTCAACGGTTCCGTTGTATCAATGATCTCGCCAAAATTCAATCCTTCCGTGAGTTCATAAACGGCTTTTGCAACATCTTCACCAATCGTTTTAGGACGATTCCTGTCGCGTTGGATACAAACATCCAACGGAGCTTTTAACGTGAAGAGAACATGCGGGTAGGCGAGATGGTCCAGGAGGTAATCCATAACCTCTTTATGGTAAAAACATCCGTCAAAAATGACCACCTTCCGACGATCCAACACCTCCCTTGCATGGGGTAAAACGAAATCAAGCCCTTTTATGAAAGTGAAAGCGGAAATAGAGGTTTCACCATCCTCATGCAGATCAAGCTTGTGTTCTGATAAAACGTCATCGAGTCGTATCTGTTCCGCGTCCAGCTTCACAGCAAGCTCATTCGCCATCGTAGATTTTCCGGTTCCTAGTGTGCCGTGAATAACAATGTAGTAACTCATAAAAGTCCTCAATTATCTCGGCTAAGAACATTTATTCTCACACTTAAACTAGGCGATAAAATAAGGGTTATTCATTGCTCGTTTTTCAAAACCGTTGGCGGGGTGGACAATGCCCGGAACTTTGAACCAATAGGACAGCTTCTAGTCAATCAGATTTTTTGCCTTTAAATCGTCAAAAATGAGTTGGTCTACAGGAGAGGTATCACCTCTCTGTGAGTAATCAAACCAGTCCATTTTTTCTACTTCAGCGTTAGGCTTCGGTTCGCCGTTATATTTTGCTGTGTAGCATGTCATACGCACCACAGTGCCTTCCGGTTTACCATGTGCCTGTGCTTCAAAGGTTCCGTAATGCTGGATAGTCTCAGAAATCAAATCAACAAGAAGCTCTTCTTTCACTTCACGAATAAGTGCTTCCTGATCAGTCTCATTACCATCTCGCTTGCCGCCAGGGATATACCATTTATCTTTTCCGTAACTGCAAGTTTCTAAGACTTTTCGATCACGGATTTCAATAAACGCTAATTTGTCTATAATTGTTTTTTCCATAGAGGACCGTTTAAGCTAAATGCTTGTTTATGAAGGCCCTTCCAGATCCGGATTTCAGATATTTTTCAAATTGAAAGGCTTTGATTTTATCTTCTATCCCAAAATAAAATTCCAGCTTTACCGGTAGACGACCTTTTGTCGCCGGAACATCTCCTCTTTCATGTCTTTGAAGTCGGTCCTTCAAATCGTTTGTACACCCTATGTACCATCCGTCCCGACACTTCAAACTGTAGACATAATGCATAGAATTTAACCATACACGACGGAGTCACCGGTCGCTTTCGCGGACCACACATGCGGATTCGTCACGTCGTAGGTCCGCTTCAGCGGACCGATGGCGGAGAGAAAGGGATTCGAACCCTTGATACCTTGCGGTATACCAGTTTTCAAGACTGGCTCCTTAAACCACTCGGACACCTCTCCAAACCGGCCACAGCGTAACAAAAAAGCCTGATTTTGTCAGGTTTTTCCTTCACCACTCACTATAGACCGACGATCTTTTCTGTTGAGAGACGTTCATCGGCTAGCAACAATGTCCCGAATATTTCCAACCGTCATCCATGCCGCGGCACTCCCGAAACCGGCTTTGTCGATCGCAAATGGCGCCTTTACGGGCTTCGGATTCTTCAGGCGGACAAGGATGCAGTACTTTGGAACGCTGTCCCACGTTTCCGGATCCGCATTCAGGAGGCAAATCTCCTTTCCATACTTTTTTACGATCTCTCGCACATCCGAAAGACCATTCAACGTGAATTGCAAAACATGAGAAACCATTGCTTGGGCCGTCACGAGCTCTCCGGAATTCTTGAAAAAAATCACGTCTCCCTCCTGAATCTTATCCCAAGGCGCACGCCGGGTTTGATACCAGCGCGACTCAACCGTCTTTTCTCCGGACAAAATCTTAGGAATAAGACCCCAGGATTTTTTCATGATCGCAATGTGGTGCATAGTTTGGAAAAGATAGACTTCATTTTATCTCTTTCCCCATCATCCAGCCAAAAAATCGAAAACCTCAAAATACCTCAAAAGGCGGCCTTGCTCAATCTGAAAGATTTGAGTAAGATGCGGGAAGCCAAAAAAATGAATCCGTATTTATGGAGAGGTACCCAAGAGGCTGAAGGGGGGAGATTGCTAATCTCCTAGGTCGGGGTTTTCCCGGCGCGAGGGTTCGAATCCCTCTCTCTCCGCCACACCTTCGCCCCATAGGATGGGGCTTCGGTGTGTAAACGACTAGACGAAAAAACAAGGCAGGACGATACCATAAAAAGGTATATTTTTGAGTCGGATCTCCTGGAGAGGATATGTACTACGTGTACCTTTTGGAAAATGAAACAAAGGATTTCCACTATACGGGGCTTACCCATGATCTTGATCGTCGAATGGTAGAACACGAGCAAGGACTTACTCCTATGACAAAAGGTCGCCTCCTTCATTTGAAGTGGCATTGCGTATTTCCGACGAAAGAGGCAGCTGCGCGGTTTGAAAAGTATTTGAAGACCGGATCCGGCAGGGCTTTTGCCAAACGGCATCTTCTGTAAGTTTTACTCGACGAAGACGAGAATCCCTCTCTCCTATTTGCAAACATCGCTGCGGCCCAGCGGTGTTTTTGTTAATTCCATTTTTTCGAAGAAACAAAAAAGCGCACCCAACGGACGAGGGCCAGCGGAGGATCCGCTGAGTGTGCCTTCTCGTCCCGCGCGGGTGCGCGGAGTGTGTGTTTTACATCCCCAAGCCAGTGACCTCATTGCGGAGGACCTGGACCCTGGCATCCGAGATCAGATTTGCCGGGACGAATCCGGCGATAATCCTCTCAAGCGTCTCTAAATCCCTCGCCGCATCACCTGTGGAGGAGGCTTCCAGAGCGAGATGGACGCCGATGTCCTCGAAACGCTTGTGTACATCGCCGCGGATGACGGCAATGCGCGTCTGTAGTTTTGCAACCGTATCGACCACGACCTGCTGCGCCTGATCTTCAAGGCGCTGTGTCTGGCCGGCCAACTCCTGAACTTCGCGAATGAGCTCGAGATCGCGAAGCGGTCCGGAAAGCGCCTCAACGGCCCCGCGACATTCGGCCAGGAATCCCTCGACCTTGCCACGAAAACCCTTCAGTCCTTCCAGAACACGATCGGTCCTCGCGACGACTTCCTGCGCTTGTTCCAAGCTCGTACGGAGATACGAAGCTTCGTTTTGACGCAGACGAATCCCGAGTCGTTCCGTTACCAGCCGCGCTCGGCGGTTTACTTCTTCGACCTGCCTACAGGTGCTGGCATACCGGCTTCCCTCTCCGACCAGCTCGTTCCCAAGAGTTTCAATCTGCGAGGAGAGGAACTCTGGAACGATGCGGGTGGGGAGGAGCTCTTCCGGCTTCGGCGATTCGAAGTTGACGTCCAGCCGAGCCATCAACCTAACGACTCCCCAGAAAAAGAAACTTCCAGCGAAAGCCGATAGGACGAATCCCCAGAAAAAGAAACTCCATGATCCTGCGAGAGACGAGGAGATTAGACAGATCACGCTCGCAAGAAAACAGATCGCGCCCACGATTTCCCACCAAAAGAAAGATTCATAGTCTCGTTGGGAATAAATTTCTTCCCTTTTGGCAGCAAGCATGTTCTTTCGTTCCAGACTTTTTTTGCGATGTGCGAAGCCCTGCGCCTGCTGCAGGACCTGGTCCGGACGGGTTCCGTTGCGAAATTTCATTTTCTCTTTTCTCCTGATACCACGCGTTTTCGCGTGGGTTATTGCGTTTTGCAAGGTCCAAAATGATTCGTGGTTTTATTTTAACAGAAAAATCAAAAAATGTCAATTTTCTTCAACTTAAAAATAAACAAAAGACGCTGGTGGGGGGTCTTTAAAAAACTCATCCCAAAACCATTGACAAAATCTCAATTTCGGCTACGATGCACTGTCTCTTTAGTTTTTTGAGACAAGAGGAAAACCGCTGGGAGACCGGTGGTTTATGGACATTTCACAATGAAGGAGACGCATGCAAAACAGAATAGGATATCTCAAGAGAGCTTTGGTCGGAACCTTGGTGGGGATCCTCCTTGGTTCTGTCGCAACCGTCCTGTTGATTCGGGACGGAAACTTTTTTGCAGCGCTCCTTATGGGAGCAGCCGTTCTTCTCCAGTTGGTGGCCGTGGGCTACTACTGGAAAGGTCTGAAACAACTTGGAGGAAGAAATTGATGGACGACATCGAAAAAAAGAGAACGGAAATCGCTCAAATTCAGAGCGGGTTGGAAGACAAGAGGAACCTAGGCAAACGACTCCTGGAGGTGTTCAACGAACTCGCAACTCTGACGGCAGACGTCTTCATCGCGATCGACAACGGATCCGATGTAGTGGTGCGTGGAATTTCAAAAGAGTGCCCATCCACCGCCTTCGGTCTGCGCATCTCAACCACGAATGGAGAGGTGATCAACGTCCGATACCTCTTCAACGACGGACGTGTCACCTTCCATCTGGCAGCCAGCGGTCAGCTCTCCTTTGCTATTACCGACGACGAAAAGGGGGGACGGGAAATTCATTTTCTGATCTGGGCGAACAGAAGCAAGACCGCCGTCGAAACCTGGGCAAAACAACGCAGGACAAATCGTGTTTGTCTCTAAGAAACCCCCACCCTTTTCTCGCACACCCATGCGAGACGGAAGCGCCCCCTGCGCCTGACCGTCTCCTGGGTGCGCTTTTCGTTTAAGACCTTTCTTGACTCAACTCAAATCATTGACCAAAAAAATGACTACGATCCGCCGCGCGCCAGCGTCCAGGCCCAAACCGTTTCAACCCCGGCTTCTTTGAGAGCCTTGGCTGCAGCATCCAGCGTTGCTCCGCTGGTAACCACGTCATCGCACAACAGGACGGCCGAAGGAACGGAAACGCCAGGAACGAGAGAAAAGGCTCCATCCAGATCTCCTGCCCGACGATCTTCCGCACTCCGTTGTGCCTGCGGATCGGTCCAGACAGATCGATCCAGAAGAGAGACAAATGGAAATCCCGTTTGTTCCACCACAAAATGAGCCACCTCCTCGGCCTGGTCGAATCCGCGCTCACGCCGCCGCGCCGCATGAAGGGGAACCGGACAAACGGACCAGGCCACCTTCCGAAACAGACCCGGAACAATCCGTGGGGCCAATCGGGCTTGAATCCATTTCCAGGCCTCCCCGTTTCCCTCGTACTTCCACTGGCGAATCGCCTCTCGCAGCCGAGCGTCGTGATAAGAACTACCGGAAAGGCAACCATCGAGAAAAAAATGGTGGTAACAACTCTGGCAAAGAGAGCCGTCTCTCGACACTGTCGCACAACCCAAACAAACCGTTTCTCCTGGTTCTATTTCCGCATCCGAAAGCCCGCAGGAAGGGCACAGCCAATCCCCTTCTTCCCCGCAGCTAGCGCAAAACCGTGGAAACAAGGCGTTGCGAATCCACGAAAACACTACTGCCATCGGGCCCTGTCGACTTTCCATGTGCTGTTTTCTTTTACAAAATCCAATGTGAGAATCTGATAGATCGTCACGACATTCTGCACCGTTCCCGTTGTCTCCTCTCGTTGTGTGTGAATAGACGTCTGAGCGATCCCAGATGAGTCGTCCATCGTTTCAATAGAAACAGCGAGCACACGGGTGGTCACGCCGTAAAAAGCCGTGGAGGGTATCGACGTCGCCAACATTTTTTCCGTCTCCGCCCGAAACCGTTGCGACATGAGGGGCAAGACATCTGTTAGATTGGCAAAGGCACTTTCGTTGGAATAACTTCCATACCGTTCCGCAAACGTCTTTGCCAGTGCCTGAAGCGGGGCTTGAATTTCCATTTTCTGAATGTCCTGTTCTGAAAGAGGAGGAAGAACCTGCACGGATTTTTCTTCGAGTTTTCCTTCGGAAGAATCCGACGTGGACGGCCGGACTAACTCCCTAGTCCGGCGGTTCAACTGTCTCCCTCCGATCCATCCTGCCAACAGGAGGAAAAGAAAAACAACAATGGAAAGAAACCCTATTTTGCGTCGAGTCATAAGCGCAATCAGTTTGCAAGATTTCCGCGAATGCGCTGGGCCTCGGCTTCCCCGGCTTGTTCGGAAGAAAGGAACGCCTCTACCGCATCCTGTGCCCCTGTCAACGGTTCGGTTTGTTCCCCGGTCCCTTCTGAGGACGATTCCGTCTGTTCCTCTTTTTCCTGTTCTGTTAACTGCTGTTCGACCTCTTCCTGTGCCTGCTCCATTTCCAAAAGTTGCTGGGGATTGGAGGTCACTAGCCGGTCCTCCGTATAGGAAGCAACAACCTTAATGGCCACATGTTTCTGCCCGGCAAAAAAGAGCCCCTCCCCTTGTCCTGACTCAAGCAGGAGATATTTTTCCCCATCCGTCAGATTAAACGTCTTCTGGACCATATCAACACCGGCTGGAGACTGCTTCAACAGAAGCTGAATGGCGGAATTCGTGACAATGGACTGACCATAAGGAGAACGCAAAAAATCATTGACGTCCTGAGTAATCGTCGTAACGCCCAGATAGTATTTGCGGCAACGCTTGACGAGACCATAGATGAATTTAGCCGAATCCTCATACTGCATGAGCCACCAGGCTTCATCGATAACGAGGATGCGTTTCTTGCGCTCGGAACGGACAACGTTCCAAATATAATTGACGATCGTATAGATGCCCGTGGGGCGCAATTCATCCTCAAGGTCTCGGACAGAAAAAACAACCAGCTGATTCTTCATCTCCACGGTCGTAGGAGAATTGAGCAGACCAGCAAAGGTCCCTTCCGTATATTTGTGCAGGCGCGCCACAAGGTCTTCGGCTCCCTCGATCCCTTCCAACACGTCCTGAAAATCTGAAAGAACGGGTGTTTCCACCACAGAAAGGTCGGCGGTATCGGCCGTAATATCCTTCTTCGCATACGTCTCAATCAGGGCGCGGTCTAACATGGAATCTTCTTCCGGCGTAAAACCGACCACCCCGACTCCGCCCTGCGGCTTCCCGATCATGATACGCAAGAGTCCTTTGAGAATAATCACGCTGCTCCGGATAATGTCTTCGGTACGCACCTCTTCTCCCTTGGCCCGCGGAAGATCGAATGGATTTACTTTCGATTGGCTGGCAAGCGAAACATTCACATACGTTCCTCCCACGGCCTCACATAAATTTTTGTATTCCATTTCCGGATCGATAACAATCACATCAACTCCCATCATCAGACTACGCAGAATTTCAAGTTTCACGGCATAAGATTTTCCGGATCCGGCCATGGCAAATACGACGGAATTTGCGTTCTGAAGACTGAACCGGTCAAAAAGAATGAGCGAATTGTTGTGACGATTAATGCCGTAGAGAATGCCGTGATCAGAGGTCAGATCGGAAGAAATGAAGGGGAACGATGCCGCAATGGGCGATGTATTCATGTTGTAGGTAATCATGAGCTGATCGTTGGCCAGCGGCAGCGTGGAATTGAAACCTTGTTCGGACTGATAGAATCCCTTTTTGGAAAAAATAAGCTTGCTCCCAAACATGGCTTCGACTTCTTCGGTCAGCTTATCGAGCTCTTCGGTGCTTTTTGCAAAAAGCGTTATGTAAAAAGCAAACTGAAAAAAATGCTCCACCCCCTGGGTCAGCGCGTCGCGCAAGCCCTCGATATCGCGCAAGGCCGTTTCCCGCAGTGGATCCCGCGGTTTCCCCTTTTCTGCATCGGCCACAATGCCGGCTTCAAGATATCCCACGCGCTTCTGAAGCTGCTTCAGAATAATATTCGCTTTCACGGGATAAAAATACATGGCAACGTCCAGTGTCTTGTTAAGGTTGATGAGCGACGCGGACCATCCCAAACCGATATACCGGGGATAGGTAATAACGAAAAGTGTCCGGACGTAGACGCCAGAAAGGACAAGATGACTCGGTTTCACTTCAAACGCCGCCGGCGAGATGAGATCCCGCACGGTCACGACACCACGCCGATAAATACGCTCCTCTTCGAGAGCTTGACGCTCCGCCTGCGTCCGACGCATCTCAGGGTTTAAAGGGGGTGTTGCCGCGGGAACGGACGCCCTGGAAGAAACGGCAAACGCTTCCTGTTCAATAGCCATAGATTTCACGTTTCTAGGCGCACCTTGGAAAGATCCGCCATCTTTTGCGTTTCATAAAGATCGGGGTTGTAGCAGCCGTAAAACAGTTCAATAAGCCCCTGGGTGTCTAAGACAGCGCTTCCAAGACCCATACTTCCCAACTGGGATTGGAGGATAGAAACACGTTTGAACAAATCCTCGCGCCGCCCTTGAAAATCCTCTTCGCGCAAACGCACGGCCGCGGACGGCGAAATTGCCTCGGAAAGCCTAACCCAGAATGACTTACGCTTCTTTTTTTCCCCCTCCTCATGGAGAACAACAAGATAAAAACGCTTCTGCATAATTTCTCCCATCTGCACCAATTCCTGCACGAACTGCCGGTAATCTTCCATCTGTGATTTCAAAAGAGGATTGGCCGTACGGCGCTCCTGAATACCCAAGTCTTCAAGATAACCGTCGATGTTCATCTTACGAGATTGAATCACAATCTGGATCGGTTCTTCCAACCCGTTTAAAAAGGAAACATAAGCCTGGATGATCGCTTCTTGCTCTTCATCGGACTTCAACGCAAAATTCAAACTCGAAACCGCTAAAACAGCCCGAATGGTTCCATCTTTGAGCGTCACGACATCGTCGCGCATTTCCGCAATTTCCAAATAACGCTGCGTTTGCGGACGGACAACGGTTTGAGGAGACGTCTTTTTTGGCATAGGTTCAAGATTCCGTTTCTTCCTCCGGGCGATAGACACCGCCGGTGTTCACGACAAGCGCCAGCTCTTGGAGACGCGTGCCTGCGGGCGCGGTCTTATGAAAAGGCGTGGGGGCGGATGCGTGGGGAGTTTCCTGCAGAGCCGCTCGCAGCTCTTCCTCAGTCCATTCCTTGTTCCAAACGCGCCGCGCCGGCCGACGCATGGATTGGAGGAGATTTAAAAGAAAAAAATGAAAGGGCATCCCGTTCACTTTCAAAAGAGCAAGGACACCGCTGGCCGCCAGAAGGGGAATGGCCGCTGCGAGGAAAAAAGCAAAACTCAAAAGTTTATAGAGCACGGCCGTGAGCAGACAGCCCACCAGAAGAATCAAAAACTGGCGGACCGAAAGGGATCCGAGAATTTTATCTTCAACCTCGATAAATTGGGGAACAACGAATTGATCAGGCACATGGTTCTCTCTCTATCATATCAGAACCGCAGCGAAGCGTTGAGGGATGCTAGACAACGGACTTCCGCTGGCGTTGGCATGTCCGGCACATCAAATTTTTCCGCTGCTTTTTCCAAAGAAACACCTTCTGATAGCGAGCGTTCAACTACCCGGCGATAGGCCGTATACAAGGGGGAGGCCCGCCAGGCCTGAACTGCTTCCACACGCTTCTGGTAACCCTCCTCTGAGAGGAGATCAATCTTGTCTTTTACCTTGAGGGAGGCCTCTGCCGGATCACCTGACAGCCGCCGGAACTCCGTGAGCGTCATCCTCCCTATTTCCTCCATGGGGCCGGCTAAAGGACGACGGATCGTTCGGACATCTTCCATGCGATTGGGTAATGAAACCTTCGAAATGGGGGGAGGTGCCGACTCCGGACGAGCCGACGCCTGAACAACCGCTTGCTTAACACGTACACTGTCAATATTCGCTTCCTGACGTTTCAGTTCTTCTTTGATGTTGTGCGAGGCCGTAACGCGGGCAAGTGAAGGGGCAGCTGGAGAAACAGACTCCTTTGGAATCGTTCCGGTCCGTTCCGCAAACCGGCGGGAAAGCAATGCCTCTTCCTTTTTGACAAAAGCGTCCCGTTCCTCTCGCGTTCTGGCAATTTCTTCCGTCCGTGTTCGCCGTCCCTTGGCAAGGCGCTCCGTTTCAACGCGCTGCCACGCCTCGAAGACCTGTTCTAAAGCCTCCATGGTTTGGGCCAACACCGTACCAGTCAAACCGACACCCCCAGAACCACGTGATTTTTCGAGTTGCTCACGCGTCTGAACCGGGGTTCGGACCTCTCGCAAACGTGCCTCGACCGCAGCTCGAAATCGAGAAATCGCCTCCGTTTCAAGCACAAGAGACGCCTGCTTTTGAATCTCCGCGACAGCTTCGTCCAACGGAAGGCCGCGTGCGACATCGGTCTTTTTCAACATCTCGACGAAGCGAAACATCTCTTCCTCGTCTTCCTTTTTTTCTCTTTTCTGTTTATCTTCTGTCGGCAAGGCACGAGGGGGAACGGCCACGACTGGGACAACGGGGCTGATGCGGCTTGCCTTCCACCATGGATTTTTTTCAAGCCGCTCAAAAAAAGCCGCAACCAATTTTCCTGCGGCTCCCGGTGACAAAGCAAGGCCACCAAGTTTGACAGGGTGACAGAGGGCTTCTGCGATTTCCTCCTGGCCTTTTTCACGACGGACGAACGATGCAAAAATCGTCTCTAACCGATGTTCTGAAACAGCATCTGTCAGATGGACCCGAAGATCTTTCAGTATTTCTTTGGTCATCTGTTCTGGTTGAAATGCCCGAATTTCTACTTTTTGAACGCTCCGAAACACGGCTGGATCCCCACCCCAGACCCTGATCTGTCCGGCCACGTCTCCCAAAAAATCCGAAAGCGGAAGCAAGCGATAACCGGCCAGATCAATGGCCATTCGCGTTGAGAATTCCCCACGGATCCCAATCCGCTCCTCTAAAAGTCCGGGCAACCCGGTCCATGCGGCTCTTCCAACAGTCACGTCTTCCAACAGGCCCAACAACTCCGCCTCTGCTTTTTCTTCAAAAAGATATTTTTCCCGAAGACGATCTAACACATCAAAAACATCTGCGCTCCAAAGAAAATCCTGGATCTCTTCAGGAAGATCTTTCAATAACACGGGCGGTTTCTTCTCTTCCCCCATAGACGTCTTTCTTTCCTTTTCAAGATGGCTCGGTCGGCATGGTCAAACGCTTGATCTGGTCACGCAATTTTGAAACGGCCTTTTCGGCGGTCTCAATAGTTCCTTCCAACGCGCGCCTTCCTTCCACAGGAGCCTTGTCATATTCCGCTTTCTTTTCTTTCACTTCCGTCTCTCGGGTTTTAAGATCCGCCTGAGCCTTCTTAAGGGCCGTATCTACCTCGCTTTCCAGCTGGCTCAGCCGTTGAACTCCTGCCTGCAATTCTGCGGCTTCTTTTTCCTGCAAGGTTCCTTTTGTCCGTAGATCTTCCAAACGGCGTTGCAAGGTAACGGTTTCCTTCACACGATCATCCTTTTCATCAAGAGATGGCTCCTCATCCAACGCAAGTTCTTCAAGACCCTCTTCGCCGGTCATCTTTTTCTTCAGTCGTTGAAGTTGCGTCTCAAACTTCAAAATACGTCTCAGTCCTTTGCGTCTGTTCTTTTCTTCATCGGAAAGTTTTCCGCCATGATTTTCCTCTTCTTTTTCTTCCGTATCAATCTCTTCAATTTGACGTTGGACGGACGCGAAGAGCTTCTCGATCTGACCGGCTTTCTCTTCTTTTTCCTTCGGAGTCTTCGACGGATCTTCTACCAACTCGCTTAGATCACGCATGAGACCAGAGACAGATCGGTCGTCTATGGCTCCGGCCGCAGCCTTGGCAAACCCGGCATTCGTGCTATTCGTGGATTCCAAAATAAGGTCTTTATCCTTTCCAACGGTTTCTTTGAAATCATCTTTCCATTCTTTATCCGCAAAATCGCCGACGCCTTCGTCGAACCGGAACAGGATCTTTGGATCAAATCCCAATCGAGCAAGGTTTCCCAACATGGACTGTCGTTTTTCCTTGTCCTTCCCAAAACGATCCAACCCTTTCTTGAGAAGCCCGTCCAACTTTGTTGGATCATTTTTATATTCTTCCATTTTTGCTTCAAGATTCTTTGTCTTCTTCAGTTCCTTGGCAAAATCCTTTGAGCCATTGGCAGCAAAATTCGCAAGGACTTCGGGCGTCAGGCTCTCTGCCTGGACGTCTTTTATTGCCACTTCTTCCGGCGGGGCATAAGCCAAAATTTCTGGCGTATTGAATTCCCCGGTCTTCTTCGCCCCTTCAATCCACGCGCTCTTTGTCTTGTCGCCCAGCAGACCCTGGAGAACAGCCGTACCCATGAGAATTTCTTTGCCATCTTTGTCCTTAAAAGGCGTTGCCAGGGAAGAAACATGCCCACGAACCGTCTTGTCCTTGAACTCGCCCTCGTCCAACTTTTTCACGCCTTCAATGTCTTTGACATTCTCCTGCAAGGCGGCTTTCGCACCCGTTTCTCCAAGAAGCGACGGGGTCTTTACTCTGAGACCCTCCAGATTTTTTTGAAATTTCGGATCGCCTTTAAAACGCTCTTCCATTATTTGCAGGAAGGTCTTGTCCCCGTACTTCGTCTCCAACCTCTTCTTTAAGAGTTCTGGGTGTTCCTCAAGCATTTTTGGATCCATCATGGCATCTTTCGTTTCAGCCAAAGCCGCATCAAAAAATTTGGGAATCGCCCGTGTGGGGGGAGCAGACGCAAGGCGCGTAAGAAGCGCTTCCTTTGACCATTCCTTTTTCCCCTTTGCCGCATCCGTCCGTGCCGCGCGCTTTGCCAAACCTTTTTGACCAGAATTCGCCAGACGCGATTTCACGGTTCGAGAAAAAAATCCGCCCTCTTTCCCTTCGGGAACCTTTCCCCAATTGACTTTTTTATTGGTCCACCAGTCGCCCACCGCTCGCGTGCCACGACCAACGGTTGTGTTATAGAGACCGCCACCCAACGCTCCAAGGCCGCGTAAACCCTTCCGTCCACCAGCAATCGTCAAAGCACCAGCCAAGCCAGCTCCAGCCACAGGCAGCTTGGCAAGAGAGGTGGAATACCCCTTCATCTTCCCCATAAGGGCTTTTGTCATGCCGTCCGCACCCCCGCAGGACTGTTCCGCTGCTTCAAACCCCGCAAATAACAGGATGATTCCAATCACAAAACTAAGCAGCCGACTCTGATCCATGGCGCCGAGAACAGAATCGATATTCACCTCATTCAGACCACTGGAGGGAAATTGGTCGGCTCCGATCGTGCCATTGCCAGCCACAGCTAAGGACAACCACAGGAAGAACGTGAGAACCGGCCCCACCTGGAGCATGCAAAGAAATTTTTTCCACCAATCGCCATAGGGATCAGCCTTAATCATCCCTTGCGTCGTCTTAAAAAACCAAGCCAAAGGAGCTATAGCCACCAAGACCCACAAGACCACGATCCGATAGGCCAAGATGAGCACCAAAAACGTCATGGCCACCAGGACAATTCCCATCATGATGAGAGCAATGAACGACGCAGCAAAAATATCAAACACGGTCATGCCCTGGGGCGAAACAGCTCCAGTCTGAATATCTGTCGTCGGGTTCACATTCAGGATCGCATCCAGTTGGAACATGGCAATAAAATTGCCCCCAGCAATATCCTTCAGGGCATTAACAAACGTCAGCATAACGACCTGGCTTGCATCAATCATAAGGCCGGCCAAGGTCCGGCTAAAATTGATCACTACGGCCATGATAAGCAGCCGAGGCACCTGCTGTTGCCACTTGAACTTTTCGACTCCGAACATCGTCCCCACGGCGATCGCAATAAAAACGATCACAAAAAACAGGTTTACGACGTCGCGTGTGAGCGACCATCCGAGACTGATAACGGGAGAGGTGGCAAAATTGTTGTATTGCATGAGTGGGACCGCTGCCAACCCGATGAGAGCAACGATCACCTTGCCTGCCACCTGAGCCGTCCACACGAATCCCTTGGCAATGTTCAAAAGAATCCATTCGCTCGTGTCCAAACTTGCGTTCGTCTGACCCGTTGCCTGGGCATGGACCATTGCTGCTGCCCCCAGGCCGAGAACCAAAAATAAAATCAATAAGGAAGTCTTTTGTGTTGGGAACGCAAAAAGCCGGCGTGCCTTTTCCAAAAAGCGCGATCCGGCGGAACGAAGCTGTACCGCCCACCATTTCATAAACGCCTCCAGTATAGCACAGCCCATCTCCCTCTTGCACTCAACGGTGGTTCTACCCGTACAAAAGAACGAGAAAGGCTTCCGGCCAAAAATGACCGGAAGCGAGAAAGAGCAAGGGTTCAAATCAATTCTACGATCAGGCCACAGCCATCTGATTCCGGATCGTCCGCAATCTCGACCGGAAGGGGAAGACCGTCGGCTTCTGCATATGGCGTTCCCTGGAGAATTCCAGGGGGATAGGGGCCGATGCACGACCAACTCGTATTGCCGAGATCATCGATATACTCAATGGAAAACCGGAAGAAATCTCCAGGACCCATCCCGGATCCGATTATTTCATAGTCGACGAAGCTTTCACCCAACGTTGTCACTAGTTCACGCCAGGTGAATCCATACGTTCCATTGGCAAAAAGATACGCTCCAGAAAGGGAAACGTAAGCCGACTCCCAGTCGAAGGGTGTTGTCCATGAAATAGAGAGAGACTGAATGTCGTCATCCGTTGTTTCCGAAGTCGAAGAGTCCGAAATCGGTACTGGATTGAACAGGTCTTGTAAATCAACGGGGGTCGGATCAAAGACATCCTGCGAATTCACAGGAGTTGGTGTCGGAGAATCAACAGGATGACAGGAACTCACGGACGGATTGTCCGCTTCACAATCAGAACCGTTCGAGGTACCGTCGCCATCCCTGTCCGCGTCACAAGCGTCTCCCACCCCGTCACCGTCTGCATCCGACTGATCGGTGTTGTCATGAAAAGGACAATCGTCTGCACCATCGAAAATGCCGTCGCCATCCACATCTGTTTGGGTGTCCTCACACATTTCATCCGTCCCACTGCAATCCTGATCAATGCCGTCCCCACAAATTTCAGGACGCCCAGGAAAAACATCCGTGTTGGAGTCCCAACAATCCGAACCGCCGGTTGCTTCGTTGCAAAAACCATCGCCATCCTTGTCCGTACAACCAGAAGATAACGGAACAGACGTCGAATCCGAAGGGGTTGGATCAAGCCAGGCATCCTGCTCGTAGCTTCCACCTGATCCCAATTTTATTCCTTCCCCACAGACGGCGGCCGCCTCTTTGTCAAGACACCAGAGATCTGTTGAACAGGAGCCAACCTCTCCCTGGATTGTAGCAATGGCTTGCCCTGGGACGGAAAAAATTGACCGTTCAAACCACCCGAGCAACAAGTAGACATCCCATTGGAAAATGGGGATAGCTGCACCGTGACTGATCACATAGACTGCGGAATCTCCATCTTCTTTCATCAGCGAACCTTCCCGAAATTCCGCGAAACCTCCGGAAACGGGCCAGGACGTAAAATAGGGATGGGAAGGAGGATAGGACGTCGGCGGATGATCAGATCCGAAATCCAATCCCCAAGAGGCCAGCACGGCTTCTTGAGCTTCGGAACCAACAAGCTTGCGGAAGCGATCCGGATCCTCCTGTGTGCCGACCACAAGCCAAAGCTGTCCCGTGGCATCGTAAGCAGCATCCACTAATCCGATCCCGAACAGATCTGGACCGCGGTTGTAGCAGACATATTCGTCTTTGGAAAGGAGCGTGACTTCGGAAAACGCGTAGCCACGACTCCAAAAGGCTTCCTCGTCCGTAAACCACCGCAAGGCTCCGTCCTCCAAAAGGAAGACCGATGAACTGGAGGGGGTTTTGACCAACGTTCCGTCCGGGTGCCAGGCAGTAACCGTAAGTGACGATTCGTAACGGTGACCATCGATGGCGTCTCCCGAAGCAGAGATACCGCAAACCAATGCCGTTCCCGAAAGAATTTTGGCTTCGGATTCCCCAGACGTCGCATCAGATAGAAGATAGAACGCTTCAATGGATTCACCCTTTTCGGCTGTGAGAGCCGCGTCCCCGCGGTGGCGCCCGATGTGAAGGTGATCACCAGTACACAGGCCGGTGCAGCCCTCATACCCGAGAAGCGTCCCCGCCGCTACTTCCGACCCATCTGTCACAAAGATCTGCTTCAGATGGGCGGTCACGACATACGTTCCGTCTCCGAGATCGATGTTGATGTGGTAGCCAAAATTCGCGGTTGCACTTTCCGTATGGACACGTGCCACACCGCTGACCGGCGCAAAAACCTCTTCGTCCGAACCGTTGTCCGTGTCAAAATCAATGTCGTAGAAAGTCGAAGTTCCCGTGTGGCTGTAGGAACCCCCCACGCCCTGCGAACACAAAAGGGTTTTTCCCGCAGGAACAGGCAGATGCAAGACCGGGCCTTCCCCGCCATAATCTCCGCTAAACGTTGATTCGCAGCCAAGAAAAACCAGAAACAGACAGGAAGAAAGCCGACCTGAAAGAAACGTCATGAGATATCTCCTTGAAAAAAAGAACAGGGAACTCCTGGAAGAAAGGATGGAAAATCCCAATCCCCTCCTCTGATGATGGAAACGAGAATCATCCGTTTCCGTTGGCAAAATCGAGCGGCTTCCTGCAACTCCCTGAAGAAAACCGCCCGTCTGCCGTGCCCGTTCCGCCCTTTGGAAAGGGTGGAATCCTGCTCTTCCGTCTCCCCCCGGATACCGGAAGAACGTGATTTCAGGACCGAAACCGCCGCGACCAAGGGTTCTTTTTTCCTCCATCCGGTGCCCCTGCGTCCCGCGCGGCCAAGTCACTTTATAAACCAAGGCTTTTCCTCTCTTGCCGCATTCGTTCCTCCTTGAGGAACTCTCTTTTGCGGCTGAAAAGGACGCAACCGTGAATCGGTCTGCGGATGGTTCAATCACCATCTATGCTAAGAATAGCGAAAATAATAAATTTGTCAAGTTAAAACATCAAATTTAAGACCTAAAAAGTGTTTTGTAAAATAAACAGAGACATTCAAAAACCAACACAAGCCGACTTTTTTTCATCCATCTGTTTAAACAATCAAATGGGGATAACGTTTTGAAAGATCCGTTTAAAACTAAAAACCGACCCTGTTACAGGATCGGCTCCGTTTGAAAGAACGACGGCGCGAAGCAAACCGCGCCGTCGCCGAGAGGTCATGAAGAAACAACAGAGCAGGGACCCTTACCCTGATGCCTCTCCAAAAAACCAAGACGCCTTGACTTGAATGCCCACGGAGCCCACTAGCGCGCGACCCTCCTTTCCAGGGCGTACACGGCTCCTGTCCCATTCAGAAACCGCGCGGACCTGTTCCCTTTCTTCCAAGGAATTGGTGGCTCCCCATCGAGGAAAATGGGAACTGGCGGTTTAGGGGCACTCAGCCCGCCATAACCGCAACAAAATCCGTTCCGCAGGTCATTCAGATTCGCCAAAAGGTCTGTCCCGATATACGTTGCTTTCGTTTCCATGGTTTTCTCCTTTCCGTACGATGGCAAACGGGATCTTATCCTTTTCCCGTCGCGAGGGCTTTACTCCTTTCCTAAGAGTTATGTCCCTCGAATCTTCAATGAATCCATCGAACAAAATGGCTGTTGTCGCCTTGCCTTTCCAACAGTCTTAAACCATTGGATTTTTCGAAGGCTTTTGTCGATAGACTCGTCCAGGGAGGCATCTTGGTTTTGAGAAAACCACGGGTGAAAGCTTCTTTTGGCTTATCTAAACTCATCTTTATCCTCTTTTTTTCTTAAATTGCAAAGGCCTTCTTATCCACACCCATCCTCTTGACAAAACTTCTTTTTTACGTTAGGAAACCAAGTTCTGTTGACAACAACAGGCAAAGACCATCATGATAAAGATGTCCATTTTATCCCTCAAGGGTCTTTTTTAGGGAGAAAAAGAACTTTTTGGGAATCGTTCTTTCACAATTTTTGTTTTTTTCTTACGTAGGTTTTCCCTGGGACTATTCCCGCATGCCAATTTTTTAAAAAAAGTTGGCCAAAGTTCTATGCGGGAATAGTTCCAATCGTAAAACCAAAAAAGCCCGTGCCCAGTTGGGCCGGGCCATGCAGCAGGGATGGGTTTCCAACCCGTCCCCGGAGGAGATCACCATGATGACCAAGATGGCGTTTTTCGCCCTGCTGGCCCTCGCGCTTGCGACGGGCTGCTGCGGAGAGGATCCCAGCAACACTAATCCCGGCGACGATGACATTGCCGGCGATGACGACGGGGCCAATCCGACCCCAACACCCACACCGAAGCCTGGGTTCGAGGCCCTCATTACGGCCAGAGCCTCTATGGCTCTGGATGAATTCGTAAGGGATGACATCTCGGCCGATTGCGAGGCTACGAAAACGTGCGAAATCACCGTCGAGGCAGCGGGCAGTTACCGCATCGATGGTAAACTGTACGGTTTCGAAGTGGCTTCACGCACAGTCACCGTCTCCGCGGCCGGCACATATTCGACCGAACTCGACGATGTCGGGATGGCCCCCTCAGGTTATTTCGTCGACCAGACTGGTTGGGGGGTTTGCCTCTCTACTTCTGAAGACGACACAGACGGAGACGGGATAAACGACGTAATCCTGAATGGTCTCTCTTCAAAACCATCCAAGATTACGTATGATATCGTCTCCGGGCAACTGGGGAATGGGGATTCTTTCTCTGCTGTTCTGGAGATGGAGGGTGGGGTGGTGAAGACGGTCCATTACATCTCCACACTCGGAGAAGACCTCACTTATACCTTCTCGGGCCCATGCTGAGGAGGTGAAGAACTACGTAAAGCGGCGTTTCTGACTCGAAACGCCGCTTTTAAATTCTCGATTTTTAAATCCTATTTTTCTACAAGAATATAACCGTCAAAATTTACCCAAGGATTTGAAATTCCTCCAGAATCTCCGTCCCCACACTTTCCCGATTTAGTATTTCCATCCGTCCCTGTACTCGGACAATACTGCGGAGAACATTCATACATTCCATAACACTGTTCCGTATTGTCCTCAGAATTCGAGTTACAGTACCCCGTACACCATCCCCAGTTATCCTTCACAAACACACGCGGCTGGAAGACACATTCTCCTTCCCCTCCCATGACAACACCTCCGGTACAAGGAGAATTTAACAATCGTTTTGTTCCATCATCGGCAAGCCGACATTCAGGGAGGGACTCCAGCAAATCATTCGAGCAGCGGTACGTGTGCTCAAAGCTGAAGTAAGCTGTTTCACAGGCCGCGCTGGTGCGGCCCCAGTCTGTGTTGTCACACTGGGATTCGCCCGGAGATTTCAGCCCACGGTGATTCTTGTAAAAATTATCAGGTGCAATGCTCCCCGTATAACTGTCGGCTGGCCAAGCCCAGCCCGTGTAGGGGCCGCTGTTGACGCGATCCCCATCGCCCCAGTTTACTATCACGTTCTTGAGCGGCATCTGGTTAGGATTGGCCCAGGCATAAAACTTCACAACCGTATGGAGGCTGCCTGTTCCCTCAAGAATATCGCCATCAACGTTATTGACGGTAAATTTGCCTTCGTTCCCTTCCAAACACTGTGTCCCATAACAGGAGCCGACCGAAACAACGGTGGGCGGGTCAGGCGTTCCATCTCCGGAAGCGTCATAATGTGCATCACCCGTTGATGTAAGATTAGAGCCGTTGGAGAGACCGATAACAGCGCCGTACGTCCCTTCATCCTTCATCGAAACATAGGAACCTCCTTCTTTGTTCCAACTGAATTGCCACACGTCGTACACCTTGGCAAAAAGCTGGTTGAGGAGCTCTTTGATGCCGCGCGGATTCTTGTTCGAGCTCCTGCCGAATTCATCCTGCGACCCTATTTCTCCGACCATGGCTTTTTTCTCATCCTCCGTACTGATGTCTTCATACGGAAACGCCAGAGCATAGGAATAGGGCGCTTCTTCCGCATTAAGGATCGAACGCGTCGATCCCTCCTGGACGTACTGGGCTGACAAAGGATACGAGGAATACATAGACAAGGAACAGGATCCTGGCGGGGCTGTTTCAAGGCCGATCATTCCTTGGGTCGTGGAATCGCGTTTGCATGCCTCCACGGGAAGCGGCCAGGAATCCTTTTCAAACCCAGCCATTTTCCCATTGGAAAAATACTCAAACAGAGACCGTCCGTCCGGCGTGGCATAGGAAGACGGACGATAAATGTAACTTGTCTTTTCATCACTGAAATCCGTTGCGGTCGATGTCCGATAGGAAAGCGTTGTGGTCGGATCCGAAGGGTCTGGGTTTGGATTTTCCCAGAGCCGATTGGTCCAGGCTTTGTTTGGATCCATTTCCCCGTCAAGACTCGCAACCTTGGCTGCTTCGTAGCACCCGAGATAGACCTGGAGGGAACCGCTGGCCGCCCGTTCCTTGTTGCAGGTGGTAAACGCACAACCACTATCATTCGGATCCGTACAGGAATCTTTGTAAGGACAATCTTGGGAAGACTGACATGGTGTTCCTTCTATTCCTTCAGAACTTGGAATTCCAGGGTATTTGCTAGAAAAGGACGTACACCTTCCAATGAGCGAGCCAACAGAACGATGGGCAAGACCAAAAGCATAGTGCTCTCCTGGGGAATTTGAATCCTCAAGAATCTTATAGCCATAACCCCCGCTGCTAAAACCATCAAAAACATCCCCGCTCATCCAATCCGTGGCAAATTCGCTCTGTCCGGCAAGAGGCACGCCTCGCACAATGCAGTCTCTAAATTTTTGCGCATAGGAAAGCCCGTCCTGATACGCACTCAAATCACCGACTTTGTAGTAAACGGTTCCGTTGGTATTGGTCAAACCAAAGCCTGGAAGATCTCCAAGACAGCTCTTCCCCGCATCATCTCCCTCCAAGTGTCTGCTCCCGTCTGGAATACAGAAGTAAGGACAATCATCCGATCTCCCTTTTCCTTCATAGAGAAACATCGTTTTTCCGGAAGCAACAACCTGATCCTCCAACTGATCTCCAGAATCACAATAACTGTCCGTGGGATTTTTTTCCGCATTTCCTAGACTTCCGTTATCGCAGGATCCCACAACTGCCGTATAGCCTTTTGGACAATAGACATTTTTTTCACAACTTCCATATTCCGGCCAATCGCATCCTGACGCATCGGTTGCGGCACAGGCGAAATCAATATTATCCTTGGGCAAGCCGGTTTCCGCATCAAACTGCGTCCCCGTTGGATAGAGATCGGCGTAATAACCGACCTCCGTGCAATAATAAGTGTCTGCAAGCGGATAACCCGCCTCCACGCTCTTCGCATACATGTCCGTGGAACCCTTCAACTGATCTACAGGAAGCCAGGTAAGGCAGGCACGATCCTCCTCATTTGGACTTCCAAAAAGCTGAATAGAGGTGTCCCGTTCAATACAGAATCCTTTCCAGCCAATAAAGCGGTCTTTCCCTGTCAGTGTTCCACAGGTTCCATCGGTTCCCGCGCCATCCGCATCCTGACACTGGGCGTTGTTTTCACATTTTTGACCCTCTGCACTCCCACCTATACAAATGCCGGGAAGAATCTTGTCTTTCGATGTCCCAGGAGGATAATAGCGAACCTGTGCACCCTTGCCGTATTCCGCCTTGTCATAAGAACAGACACAGCCGTCGGTCAAGGCAGCACCGGAACCTTCCAAAACAGGACTGCAGGTGGGCACCTCTGGGAAACCGGAAATGTACTCGGATGGAATGGCGTCCAATTCATCCGTTGTATTGATATCCGAAGCCGTCAGCGAAGGCGTTGAGGCACCGCTGCCGCTTGACGGATCTGTCCATGTTTTTACGATCTGTGTTGGGAAAGGCGCAAGGGCATCTGGGTACCCGCGGCAGGATTCACCCTCGGCTGCGTCGAGGTTGAGAGGATTACCATCAATCCCCGTAAGACAACTACTGTTATAGCAAACACCGCTTTTAGCCAGAGCGCCAGGAATGCAGGAGGTATATTCCGGATCCGCTTCACCATCTCCATCCAGGTCCGCCAGCGTACAATCAGCATCTTCCGTGCATGTTTCGAGCGTATCGTCCTTACTTGTCTTTGTATCCACACAAACGCCGTTGTGGCACTCATTGAAGCCGTTGCCACAATCATCCGATATCTCGCAAAAAGAATCCGGCTTGGTCGTTTCGCAAAATCCAACCGTACATTTTTCCCCTTCTTCGCAGTCAAACGTTCCGTTGCAAAGACGGCCGCTTTCCGTACAGAATCCGACGCGGCACGCCGCGCCATTTTCCCCACTGCACGACCCGGCCACGTACGCCAACCGATAATCTCCTGCCACTTCCGAACAGGTTCCGCCGTCTCCTGAGCAGTCGTTGTTTGCGTCACAGGGAACCAGGTCGCCAGTTTCTCCGTCCAAAATAGGCGTTCCGTCTTTCTGAACGCACGCCGTGGATGGATGAATATTCACCTGACGGTAGAATGGAATGGGCAGCTGATTCGGAATCGCGTATCCAGAAGATTCCAATCCATACCAGGAAACGTCGCGGGCCGAATAAACGCTGGCATTCAAAATGACCGGTTCCTTTTCCACCCAACTAGAACAGAAACCATTTTCGCTTGAAGTGGCGTAGGCGTTGCAGGTCTGGACGGATTCGCAGACGGTTCGCCAATTCGCCCTTGTTTCATCCCACGCGTGCTGGAGACTGTCACACGCAAGCCATTCTGCACAGGTCCGGTCCCGAGAAATACGCAGAATTCGATTCGTGTCATTCTGGAAAGCATAGGCAGAATCGACCGTCTCGCACGTACCAGATGTTTCCGTTCCCGCGGCCGTGACAACGGAAGGACATTCACGGTTTTCAAGACAGGCACGGCCGTAATAGGTAGCGATTCCCGCTTTCACAGGCCCGACCGCAAGCGAGACATCAGACAGGGACGTCCCGGACGAAACCGCATACGCACAGCGACTTGTACAGACGTCGACCACGGTCTGATCTGCCAATCGAAGCCTTCCTCCGTCCGGACAGGAGACAGGAGTCTGAAGCGAACCTGGAACGCCTCCGAACAGGCGGTCCGCGCGCTCAGAAACGAGCAGGCTTGGCGAAGACGCGTACAGGAGTGACGGATTCGAGTGATCCTCAAAGAGAACGCACCCTTCACGGAGACTGACCGCACCCCCGCAAGAAACGGACGTGCCGGAAGTCAAAGACTTCTGTCCGGAAGATTTTTCATTGTCCAGATAAAAATAGGCGTTCCCTTCTGCGCGCTCCCCTCCGGCTGTATCGAGAGGATCCGAAAATTCCGTACACAGATCAGCTTGTTCCGGACAGGCACCAGCCCAACCAGCGTACGCCGCATCGCCATTGTGCCAAAGACCGGACTCATTTCCATTGCGCAAATAGGTCCCGGATGCAACCGTGCACGATCCGGCTCCGGCCTCAACACAGACAGCATCATCAGTACAGACAACACTTGCGTCTTCCGAACAGGTTCCCGACCCATAACAAAAATCCGTTGTACCGTTCTGAAACCATCCGGAATAGGTCTTGCCGCCCAAACTTACTCCTGTTCTGTATTCGCACGTCCGATCTTTCGGGTCTTTAAAATAGAACGTCCCGTCCTGGGTCGAAGCCCAAGCAGCACAAAAAAGGTCCTCGTCCGAACACAGAATTGTTCCATAGGTATCCGGAAGGTTCAAAAATGAAGCGGAAGTAAAATCCGTCACAACGCTTTGATCCTGAGAAAAAACTGGCGTTCCGAGTTCCGTACATCCTGCTTCGCCCTGTGAACAGGAAGCCGACTCATTCGCAACCAGATACACGGCCTGATCTGCGGATACCACAACTGTTTCAGGACCAAAGGTCACCTGAGCCGGCAAGGGCCGCGACAAAGGCGCATCCCAGGAGAAAAGACAGCGATTACTACCCGACGGAACGGTACAAACCGAAATGGCGTTAACAACACAGGGCGTCGGAGTTGTGACGACGTCCGCACCAAGAGAACAGGTGGCATTGAAGACCCGTTCGTGGGGCGTCCCGTCGTTTTGCGTTGCAAAAAAAGCCGAACATCCCACCTTGGATTCGGAACAAAGCTGGCGGAACTGATAGAGGGGGGTTTGGGTCCTTGTTTCATCTGTATAGGCTTCACAACCAAGATAATACTGCGGTGCCGCCGTTCCAGCCGGCGTCTGGTCGCAAACCGAAGGGGTGGTCCATGAATCCTTTACAAGCGTTCTGTTTTCCTGCGCTGCCTTCAGTTGTACATTGTCCAGATAAAAGGTCGCTCCGCTATTCCCGCCGAACCGAAGGACGGCCGTATCGTCAAAATCGGAAAGCGTTGTTGTATCTAACGGACCCAATTCATAGAGCTGCCATCCATTGGTCAAGGCGAGCGGATCTAGATTGCCGGCAATGATACAGGTTTCAGAGCCCCCGCAGTCCGCATCAGCGTCACAGACTACCGCGTTTGAGCCGGAACAAACGCCATCTGAAGGAACAACGAAATCATAGGCGTTTCCCGTCCCTCCTTTTGTGACGAAACTCGCCAAGAGAGACCCACTCCCTTTGGCCCAGAAAGAGAGAAGGTACGTCTTGTCTTCTGCAAGTTGATCGTCCAGCGTGCCGCAGCTGTTGTCGCCGTCCTCGACCGTACCATCAAACACATCGTCGCCATCCACGTCCACTTCGCAACCGAACGTTGTAAGGGAAAGTCGCGCGTCCTCGGATTTTCCGTCCCCATTTTTGTCCCCGCAGGTGGAAGCGTTCTCCTCATCGTACGTCTTGGACGAAGCTGTCGGATCCAAAAAAGCCTGAAGGGTTTGGACAGACCCGCTTGATCCGGAAAAAGAAAGACGCATGGAATGTCCCCCCACGGCTACAGACTCGTTGCTTAAGACAGCCGTAGCACTCCCGATAGACGCGTATTCCGTCAAAGATCCGTCTTCAAACGTATCAGAGAAAGCCGTGGTGGCATTTCTCCCTGCGCCCCCTGTATACGATCGGCAACCCGCAGCGTTCAAAGCACAAGAACGACTCTCATCCGGCAGCAGGAAATAGCGGCATTCCCCGGAAGACGTCCAATAACCGCCGGAAGACGTACAATCTTCCCCGCTTGCTCCATCCTTTCGAACAAGCGTGCAAGCGTCGCTTAGAGAAATCGTATCCGCATACAAGCGATAATGGATAAACCCGTCTTTGTCATAGAATTCACGACAGTCAGGGTTTGAAAAAAGATCCTCGTATGCGTCGCAAGATTGGGTATTTTCAATGGTTTCGGCTTCATCCACGCAAGAGAGATCCGTTTCGGACGTCAGTTTCCATGCAACACAGGGAGCTTGATCCGCCTGTTCTTCTTTCACCTTCGAACTAGTAAATTCTAGCGTAGATTGGTTCAAATTCGTCTTCAGCAAACGGTACGATTGAAGCTGGTAGCCAGCCGTATCGGAACCCTCCCAGGTGAAGTAGACAGCCTGATCGTCTTCAACGACGGACGCGGGAAGCGCGCAGGCCCGAATCACGCTGTAGGCCTCTATTTCTTCTGTCTTCAAGTTCGTAAACGCGTCACAGCCGACATCTACCTCCGCACACGGGACAGCAGAATCTGGAATAAAATAAAGCGGAAAGGCTTCGGGATCAAAATCCGTTGCTTCCTGTTTGAGGGTATCGTAGCCGACGCACTCTTTTGGACATTCGTCCAGCGCGGAAACAACGGCAGGAACGCTTGGATCCCCATTCTCGGGCGTAAAAAGATGACACCCGGCCTCGGAAGCCGAACAGACAGCAGCAAAATTCGCACAGGCATCCGGATCTGTTTCCTTCCCTTTGCAGTCCAGCCAGGATGGGGAAACCTTCAAATAAACAGCCTGCTGATCCGAAGGACGATATCCCTCGTGAAAAGAGGTAGCTATTTCCCCGGTCTCCACCTGAACAGCATCCACATACACCTGATCAGAACCAGAAAGAGTCACAACACCAGAGAGTTGATCTGAAAAACCAGAAACGGAGGGCATGGTAAAAGTGCAGTCGACACGCGAAAAATCATCCGATCTCAAAGAGGAAACGGAAAGGGAAACAACATTGCTTCCACTGCCGCTCACCGTACAATCTGTTGAATATCCTTTGAGACTAACGGAATTGCCGTTTACATCCACAACCGCCACCTCCAGAGACGCTTTTGCCTTTCCTTCCGATCCCTCCTTTGCCGCAGCAGAAAAAGAAAGGGTATAAAAAAGTCCAGACTGAAGAGGAATGGCATTTTGAACCAATGATCCGCCATTCAACAGATATCCACTGGAACCTTCGTCAGCGGTATCCTTGGTGTAAATCGAAGATCCGTTTCCTATCCAATCGTCTGCCAAACCGTCCTTATCTTCGTCCGTTTCAAAGCTCGGATTTCGCACTACATTGAGGGAAAGACCATCCGCTGGATAAAATTCCGAACAGCCAACAGCGGCCGCGGGGCAGGAAATGGCTTCCTGATTCAAATAGAGACGATCCTGATAGGCGTCAATAGAGGAGGCTTCTTCTGCTGTCACATAGGTTTCCCCTTCCGGAAGCCATTCATACGAATCGTCCGAAGGGTCGCTGGTCCCGTGCTCATCCAAAGATTTTGAACGCTTTGACCATAAACAACCGGCATTTGTCTCGGAACACGAACCGAAATCAAGCGTGTCAAGGAGCCAGGATCCGCGAGCATTCGTCTCTGCATTCGTGAAGGCCAGACAAGAAGCATAGGACTCCGGACAGGCGTCCCCACTGAATTTCCATTCATTTTTCTCCCGAACACAGTATCCATACCCGGCGCAGGAACCGTCTTCATTCTCCTTAACACAGCTCTGGACATCCGCACATTCCCCTGATCGTCCGAGCGTCATGGTACTGATCAGCTGGTCATCGATGACAGAAGCCCGACACTGACTCTGCGGATACATTAAGACCCAATCAGGATCAATCAGATGACACCATGGGTGGCTTGCGTCTAACGCTCCATCTTCATTGCAATCAGAAAAACCATCAACGACTTTTTGTAGAGTCACCGGATTGGACAGACTGTTTTGTGGAGAAGAGGCTGCAAACTCCCAACCGATCGAAACAAGGCGTGCTTTTCGAAGTTTGACGAGGTTGCCGTAACAATAACCATAGGTATAACAGAAAGGGTCTTGGTTGTGAGCCAGGTCATCCGGGCGGTACAAAGGCCAGTCCCCATGAAGTTTTCCATCCTTAAGTGCCTCTTCCACGGTCATGAGGCGGGTTTCGTTTGAAAAACTAACGGCTTCCATAAAAGCCGCGTCCATGACGCAATTATTTAACTGGCGCACAGCTGGAGGCGTCGGGCAAACCACGAATTCCGTCAAAGCATTATACGTCTGAATACTGATGGGAATGGCCGATACCAGGCTTGCATAACGTTCGGCAGCTTCTTCACGCCCGGCAATGGAAGCGGATTCCGCATCAAAAGGATCAACCGACAAGGTGGTTGTCGGAAACAAATCGCCGTACAATTTTTCGAACCCCTTGGAAAGGAGGGTGTTGGTAAAGACAGAAGCGGAGTGAACCAGCATCATGCTCCAAAGCTCCGGATTATTAATATTTGCCAAAAAGGAAAACTCAACGGGTTTTTCTTCCGCGGCCTTGAGTTTGCCTTCAAATCGTTCTTTAACAACAGAAGCCGGTGTTTTCACCTTCCCAGTGACAAAATCCACGGCATCCTTATAGCCATCCTTGGCCAAAAATTCCGCAAAAAGATTCCTCTTCTTTTCCAAGGCCTCTCCGTGGATCTTCATGTTCGTCTCAACGGCAAACGAAAGGGCGTTCTGTCCCGGACGCAAGCCCTTGGCAACCGTACTGAGCACATAGGATGTTGGGTCTTCCGCTGTTTCCACGGCATTTTGGATGAATCCTCCCCAATTGGACGTCACGGTCTGCCAGTCACATTGAAGCTTCGGTGGTTGGTAAACGGATTTGATACCGAACTGGATGCTCAGGAGAACCTTTGGATTGGCCGGGGCACACAGATTAAACCCCTCCATCAAATACGTATCGACCAAAGGTTGTGCGATGGTTGTTAATCCATCTGCTACGATATCTAACCCCATTTTTTTCCAGGCTTCTGGAGCAGTTTCTGTATGAAAAAGGGGGGTTTCACCCTTACCGCCGCTGACCAGATACACAGCGGACTCATAGGCCAAACGGTCGAAAACATATTGGGAAACGTTCATGACGGCCGTTACGGCCGCGGCATTCATGAGGGGACCAATGATCTGTTTGCGGGTTTTTTCCGCCATGGTCAGGGACGCTAGTTGTGGACACGGTATCCCAACCCCGCAAGTGCCAAGAGTTGCGGCAAGACCCAATTCAGACGCTGCCATGACCGGATCCGTCCATTCGTCCGCAGCCCGTACGGAACGAAACGGAAAAAAAATCTGCTGAACCAAAGAAATCAGAAGAAAAGAAAGAATTACCTTTAACGGTTTCCCTTTCATACATCAAGGGCTCATGGATGGGACGCCCTCCCCTGAAGAAACATCCTGATCAGCCACAGGGGGTTCCGATGATACCGACGCCTGTGCTTCCTCCATGGCTTGTTGAAAAAATTGCATCAGCTGCTCGTCCGAAAATTTCTCCAACGTCTGAATAGGAACCCCCTGGGAAGCAAGGAGCGAACGAACCTCCTGAGCTGTCAGAGAGGCGAAAAAAGATTGGAGATCCTCGGGAGACTGGAGGTTGGTTTCCTGCAGGCGAAAAGCCGTTGAAAGAGATTGCGAAATAGCTTCCGCTTCCGAAACAGGAATGGTGTCGGAAGAAAGGGCTGTACTACCGGAACAGACCTGGCCTGACGGGCAGGTTGGATCATTGCCGGTTTTCACTTCGGTTCCGTCGTCAAAACCGTCCGAATCGGAGTCGAACAGATAGGCACTTGTCTTGTAAACGTAGAGTTCGTCGTAATCGTTTAGCCCATCCTGGTCCGTATCAGTTGTTTTCTGACGATCCTTTTCCGCTTGTTCTTGTCCGTCTGATTCAAGAAAAAATGGACCCTTGTCATCCGCCAATTGTTCGTCAAAAGGGCGCTGGATATTCGCTCGAAAAAATCGAAATCCGAAAAGGATCCCGAGGATCCCTACCACCAACACAAGCATCATCCCTGCCTTCTGGTGGGAAGAAAAGGAAGGAGTAGACAAATTTCCTGATCCTGACATAGATCGTCACCAGTATAACAAAAGCCAAAAGAAAACGATAGAATTCCGCTTTTAAAAAAGGGCTTCAGATAATCCCCGCCAATCTTCTATCGTCAGTTCTTCGGCACGAACGGTTGAAGGCTTTCCCATGGCTTCTAAAGCCGCTTTCACAACTTCCGAAGATCCATATCCAGCCACGGAAAGATTGCGATGAAGCTGTTTGCGGCGCGACTGAAATCCAGCTTTGGCAAGGGCAATGACCCGCTTGCGATTTTGTGAAGGGAAAAAATCAATACAAACGACAGCCGAATCCACCTTCGGCATAGGACGGAACGATCCACGCGGAACAGACACAACCTTTTGACAGATAGCGGAAAGCTGGCAGGCAACGGAAAGGAGGCTCGTATCCGGAGGTTTCGCTATGATCCGATCCGCCACTTCCTTTTGGACCATGAGCACGGACCGAGAAGGACGCGGTTCGTCTTCCAAGAATGACGTAATCAGGAGCGATGTGATCTGATAGGGAATATTTGCCACGACCTTGTACGTCCCCAGACCTTGTTCTGAAGCAAAAAGGCGCGCCTGCTTCCCGGCTTCCCCAAGGGCATCGCCTTCAAAAAGACAGATCCGTTCCCCAAACTCCGTCCGCAAGGCCCCAACGAGATCTCGATCAATCTCAACAACCGTTACGTGTGCACCTGCTTCCAAGAGCGCTTGGGTCAAAACACCTCTCCCAGGACCGATTTCTAAAACGGATTCCCCATTGCGAAGATCGGCCACTTCGACGATCTTTCGCAGTACTGCTGGATTCTGGAGAAAATGTTGCCCGAAAAATTTTTTAGGACGGAAGAGCTTCACAAAAAACAAAGACGTGACACAACAGTGGGCCTTAAGCCTGTCGTCCTGTCTGATTTCGAAACCACTCGACGGTCCGGCGAAGCCCTTCCTCTAATCTTCCTTCCGGTTTCCAGCCAAGTTCCTTCCTCGCCTTACGGATATCCAACACGGAACGAAGAACTTCCCCAGGCGCGGCAGGACCATGACGTTCGAGAACATCCGAACCAGTGATTTTCTTTAAAAGACGAAAAACCGTGTTGAGATCCGTTTCTTTTCCGGTCCCGATATTAAATGCCCCGTAAACAGGGCGACGCCAGGCAAGGAGATTAGCCTTCACCACGTCTTCCACATAAACGAAGTCGCGTGTCTGTCCTCCCGTACCATTAATGACGACCGGTTGGCTGTGCAAAAGACGACGGGTAAAAATAGCAATAGCCCCACCCTCCGCATCCGACCGTTGACGTGGACCGTACACATTGGCATAGCGCAAAGAAACAGCGGAAAGACCGTGGATGGAACGCGCAAAATCCAAATAACCTTCCGCGCTCCGCTTTGCAATGCCATACGGGGAAACGGGAGCGCTTTCACTTTTTTCGGAATACGGAAGTTTCGAACCCGCGTAAAGCGCACCTCCCGAGGAGGAAAAAATGATCTTTTTGACTCCCGTTTTGGCTGCGGCCTGTAAAAGCCCGATGGTTCCAAGGATATTCACATAGGCATCTTTGAGGGGATCCTCCACAGACTGGCGCACATTCACCTGAGCCGCCAAATGAAAAATCGCGTCGGGTTTGAACCGTGCCACCCATTTTGAAAAGTCCGGATGGAGGATGGAAATGGGGAGAAACTTGGCGTTCGGGTGAACATTTTCCCTACGTCCGGAGGAAAGATCATCTACAACAGCGACAAAAATGCGACGCCGCATAAGGGCGTCAACCAGGTGTGAACCGATAAATCCGGCACCGCCGGTAACGAGGATGCGGGTTGGAGAAGGCATAGATTGTTATCGATCTTCGTTTGCTTTCGCGAACCGATCGGAATTGGACAAACGATAGCGCAAGTAGGCTTCCATCAATGGCTCGAGATTCCCATCAAGAGTCCCTGTTGTATCCGAGGTCTCATACTCCGTCCGGTGGTCCTTCACCATCTGATAGGGTTGCAACACATAACTGCGAATTTGATTCCCCCACTCTGCACTTTTATATTCTCCGCGGAGCTTCTTTCGTTCTTCCTCCCGTTTCTGGTCCTCCAAATGCTTCAGGCGTGATCGGAGAATTTTAAAAGCCGTTTCTTTATTTTGTTGCTGGCTGCGCTCATTTTGACAAGAGACAGTAATGCCGGTAGGAATGTGAACAACACGCACCGCGGAATAAGTCGTGTTTACGCTCTGTCCGCCTTTACCACCCGAAGTAAAGGTATCAATCCGGATATCTTTCGGATCAAATGCAATGTCCTCCACCACTTCTATTTCAGGAATAATTTCAGCTAAGGCAAACGACGTGTGTCGCATCTGTTCCGCATCAAAGGGCGAAATACGTACGAGCCGATGAACACCGGCTTCAGATTTCAGATAACCGTAGGCATACCTCCCGACCACGCGAAACATGGCCCCTTTAATCCCCGCCTCTTCTCCGCGCGATTCCCACAGCATCTGAACGTCCCAACCCTTGCGTTCACAAAAACGAAAGTACATGCGCAAAAGCATCTCGACCCAATCCTGTGCTTCCGTACCCCCGGCTCCGGCATGAAGCGAAACAATGGCCACATTCTTGTCATACGGTTCTGAAAAGAGCGTGGCAAACTCCATCTTCGCAAACCGCTGTTCGCAAGCTTCGACACGCTTGGCAAGATCATCATGGAGACTTTCGTCTTTTTCGGTTTGAGCAAATTCGGCCAATGCTTTCAAATCCTCTAGTTCTTTCAAAAACTCCTTCCACTCCTGCAATTCTTCCCGCAAATCTGCTGCCTCCTTGGAAATGCGTTTGGCCCGCTCTGTCTCTGACCAAAAACCCGGAGCTTCCATGGAAACCTCAAGGATCTTGAGCTGCGTTTCAACTGTGTCCAGGTCAAAGTAACCCCCAGGTGGCGCGCGTGCGCTCCTGGAGGCGGGTGATTTCGGAGATGATTTCTTTCATAGATAGTTCAATAATCAGATCCTAAGGAACGCTATTGGTTTCACGATCACCTTCCATTCTATTCCCAACGGAAGTGACAACGAACTTATCGCCCGCTCTCTCAACGGAAACAAATTGCGCCGGATCAACTCCAGAAGATTGACCGGAGGTAAACGTCTTCACAAGCGCGCCCGTCATCGCGTCATGCGTTACCAAAATAATGCGGTAATTTTTATCTCGCAAATTTTTCAACCTTCTTAACGTCCCTGCCATGCGTGCGCTCACGTTGGCAAAACTCTCAAACCGCTCGACCTCGGAGACATATTCCTGCGGCCACTGAGCCTTTATCTTCACAGAGATTTCCTTGATCGCATCCGTTGTAAAATATTCCGGATAGCCGAAATTCTTTGGATTCGACAAGTTCTTATCAATAAAAAATGTCTTTCCTCGGAAGGAAATTTCGCCCCCTTCCATCAGTGGCCGAAAAAGATTCCACGAAAAATTTCTCACCTCCCCCAACCTCTCGAAAACTTTAATCCCATAGTTTTCGGTTCCTTTTTCCCGCAAAGAAAAACCCCTTTCCTTTAAAACCTCCCTGATAATCCTAGCTGTTTCAAGCGTCCTGCCGGTTGGGGAAGACCAGATTGCCACCTCTTCGTTTGGTCTGATGTCCGAGGCAATTTTCTCCGCCGTTGCCTTGACCAATGCGACCGCTTCTTCCCTGCCCTCTGCTATTTCTTCATCGGAAAGGCTACCTTCCGCAAAGCGGCCGTGCGTATTTAAATCACAAGCAGTGGCCGCGTCCGTCCATTCGGGTTGGTGATAGCTTGAAGGACCGTGTCGAACAATGTTCACCTTTAAACTTTTTTGATCTTGTGATCCGTCGATGGCGGGTATCTCCGCTAGTCGTTCCATAGAAATTCCTTGTGAAGCAAGATCTCCCTGGTGTGCGCCATAAATTTTTTTCCAACTTCCACATTGATGTCTGGAAACCAGCGCGGAAAAATCTGGACGATCCCTGTCCAACCCAACACCAACGGAAGCGCCTTACGCAGTTCCTTGTCTCCAGATCTTTCTTGATATGCCTGCAGCCAGGTTTCCGTCAAATCGCGAAAATACCGATTGCCCGTCAGATGATAAAACCAGAGATACTGGGCCATGAACCACCCGACGTCTATTGCCGGGTCACCCCACGGAATCCTAGAAAAATCGATAATGAACAGGGTTTTATCTTCCCGAAAAAAAATGTTGGCTCCCCAAAAATCCCCATGAAGCGCCGTGAGGCGGTCTGACCTGCCCATCCAGGCTTTCATGTTCTCAAACATGAGACCAATCATCTCCTTTTGACCCTCCAGATCAAGCACTTCATTGTCCGCAGGAAAATCGGAAAGGACGGTCAGAGTCAGTTCGGGATTGCCGATCACACTTCTTAAGCCATCATTATAGACAGCAACGCATTGACGATCGTCCTTTGACGGATGTCGCACGGAATGAATTTTGACAAGGGCGTCCGCGATCGATGCAATTTGAGATCGGTCCTCATCGTCTACAGCCTTCTTTTCAAGATTTTTTTCTAACAACGAGGAGTAGCTTGTCCCCGTGCCGCCGAACTCCTGCAAGTGAAAAACTCTTGTCTCTTCCGTGACGTCTGGCAGGATCGCGGCATCCGTGCCGTTCAGGACAATCACCCCCACGGATGCAGGAATGTTGCCGGCCCGGCGTCCCATGCCGTTGCTCGCCAGCAGCGACGCTATCTGCCGCTCGGGAAACTCAAAACCGAGGTCGTGAGACTTGATATATTTTAGGAAGAAAAACCTACCATCATCCGTAGTAAGTCTAAACCCATCCGAATGATACCCGCTGCCGATTTTTTCGATGCTGGTAAAAACGACCCGTCTGGCCATTCGTTTGGAAACGACGTCCGCGATGACATCCAGATCGATCTCGTGCATAACAATGTCGGAAGAAAATCCTATCCCTTTAAATTTCTCGCGTACTTCCCTAACACCGGAACCTCCCAGGCGTCCCCGTTCAGGGCATGGATGATTCCCATCACCACAAACGCAAGCAGAATCAAAGACCCAAGCACCCAGGCAATTTGACCGATAATCGGAACGATATTCCCAATCCAAAGGATGATCCAAACACCGAAGATAACCAATCCCTGTTTTCCATGAAATTGGGCGTAAGGGCTTGAACGTCTGACAAACAACGGAATGAGGCAAAGAATACCAAGATAACCGACCGCAGCCATGGTTTTATTTTCCTCGACGTCTTTTTGGTCGAAAACCGTTTTCGAAGATTCCATAGGGAGTAAAACGTTAAGAGAAATCCATCGTCTGTAGTATAGCAAACCTTCAAAAAGAAAGGAGGCCGGACAAAAACCAGCCTCCTTTCTTTCAACGTTTCTTCCTTAATACATGCCTCCCATACCCTCCCCACCACCATGGACATGTTCCGGCTCCTCTTTTTTCGGGACGTCGGCCACAGCCGCTTCAGAGGTTAAAATCATGATCGCAACGGAAACCGCATTCTGCAAGGCCGAACGCGTCACTTTTGCCGGATCCACAATGCCGGCTTTGACAAGATCCTCGAACGCGTCCGTTTCGGCATTATAACCAAAATTTCCGCTCTCGTTTCGGATACGTTCAACCACAACCGAGCCGTCCTTGCCCGCGTTGGCCGCGATTTGCCGCATCGGTTCCTCAAGCGCTCGGCGCAGGATCTCCACGCCCACGCGCTCCTCACCCTCAACCTTTACCCCATCGAGCGCCTGGCTGGCACGAATAAAAGCAACACCGCCTCCTGGAACAATCCCTTCTTCGACCGCGGCTTTGGTCGCAGCCACAGCATCTTCAATGCGGTGTTTCTTTTCCTTCATTTCCGTTTCGGTTGCAGCCCCTACTTTGATGACACCCACACCGCCCGCGAGCTTGGCTAACCGCTCCTGTAATTTTTCTTTCTCAAAATCAGAATCGGTTTGTTCAATCAATTTCTTAATGGAAGCAACGCGATTCTGGATTGCCTCTTTGGTTCCATGACCCTCGACGATCGTGGTGTGTTCCTTGTCGGAAACCACCTTGCGTGCGTGTCCAAGATCAGAAAGCTCGGCACTTTCCAATTTAAGCCCAACCTCCTCGGTGATGACCCGACCGCCGGTTAGAATCGCAAGGTCCTCAAGCATAGCCTTGCGGCGATCGCCGAATGCCGGAGCCTTAATGGCAAGCGTGTGGAATGTTCCACGCAGCTTATTGACTACCAGAGTCGCAAGAGCCTGTCCGTCGACATCTTCGGCAAGAATAACCAATTCCTTGTGGCCAGTCTGCGCCACTTTTTCAAGGATAGGCAGCAGGTCTTCCACGGAACTAATCTTCTTATCAGTGATAAGAATCGATACATCATGATATTCGGCTTCCATCCGATCGGGATTCGTGATCATGTAGGGTGAAAGGTAACCCTTATCAAATTGCATCCCTTCTACCACCTCGACCTCAACACCGAATGACTGTGATTCTTCAACCGTCACTACACCGCTCTCACCCACTTTTAGCATGGCCTCTGCAATCTTCTTTCCGATATCGCGATCATTGGCCGAGATGGATGCCACCTGCTCGATCTCCGCACCCTTAATCGGCGTTGCAATTTTTTCCTTTACCTCTGCTATAACGGCCTCTAAAGCCTTTTCAAGCCCACGACGAAGACACTGGGGATTGGCTCCAGCTGTTACATTACGCAAACCCTCTGTCACAAGGGCTTGGGCCAGCACGGTCGCGGTTGTGGTCCCATCGCCAGCCACGTCGCCCGTCTTGGAAGCTGCTTCCTTTACAAGTTCTGCTCCAAGATTCTCAAATTTGTCCTCGAGTTCAATTTCCTTGGCAACGGTTACGCCGTCCTTGGTCACGGTGGGTGCGCCGAAACTCCGATCTAAAATGACGTTGCGGCCACGCGGCCCCAGGGTCACTTTCACAGCGTTGGTGAGCTTGTCCACGCCGCGCTTAAGGGCCTGACGCAAGGAATCGCTGTAAATAATTTGTTTGGGGTTTGCCATAGTCGTAAAAAATTATTCAATAACGGCGATAATATCATCCATCCGAATAACGAGATGTTCTTCACCCTCTACCTTCACTTCATCCGGAGCGTACTTTTTAAAAACAACCACCTGACCAACCGTCACATCCATAGAGCAACGCTGACCATTTTCCAACACCTTGCCAGGACCCACAGCCACCACTTCTCCCTGTTCAGGACGATCCTTGTCTACGGTAGCTGGAAGGATGATACCGCCTTTGGTTTCCTCCTCCTTTTTGGCCTTGACGATGACATGGTCACCCATTGGCTTGAGTTTCATAAAGGGTTTTGCTTTCACTCTTTGCACATCCATCGAAAAAGACGACGGATGCCAAACAAAGAGGAAAGATCGAACAAAAATAAAGAATAAAAGACGTCGAAAAAAAAGTGACCGTTAGCAGTCTAAGATAGAGAGTGCTAACAATGGTATTCTAGATACAACCCTTGGGAGTGTCAAGATATCCCGCCAGATGTCTCCGTTAGAAAAATAAAAGGGTCACGGTGCACGTGGCCCTAGGAAAGATCAGATCGCCGTTGGAATGGCGTCCTCGGGCGGGACCCGAACCCACTGGTTCGCCACACCCTCAAACCACATGTCTCCATCCGCCAAACGGACAAAATGGCGGCCAATCAGCCCGGAAAGTCTTCTCACCTTTAAAGAATCGATGAGAACGTACATCACTGTCATCGACAGGGCGAATGTTTCTCCGCCAAGGGCAATGAAGCAAGGTCTTCCCTCTTCTTTTTTTCCAGAAGACCACAGGAGATCCACCCCTTTGACGTAGCTATCCAGTATGACCTTCTTTCTCTTTCCGCCCTTTTTCCCCTCCCCGTTGACCTCGAACAAAAGCTTGGGCATGGTGCCACTCCTCCTGTTAGACCTTTTCCCCATCGGTGACGGTCGGATCGTCCTGGTCGCCCCCCTCGTCTTCGATCAATACAGCCCCCAAATCCGTAATTACGGGGATCGGTATTTCCACGGTTTTACCTTCCGGATCCCATCCTTCGATCCCAGTCCCATCTCCACCCTTTACCTGGATACTCATTGTCAGCCTCCTGTTTGTTACCAGCTTCCGCAACCTTCAAACACCTCCAGCAAAGGAACTATTTCAGAGCCTAAACCCCCAGGAAAAAATCGTCAAATTTCCTAAAAAATCCCTGAAAACGAAAGAGTACACCTGATGGGAGGGCGAGTATGCCCTTCCGTGTGGTGTGCTCGTCTGCCTATGAAATGGCAGACAGATACCGGATGGACTCCGGGCGAACAAGGGCCGGAGCATGTCGGAACCGTTGCCGGCCTTTGTACAACCTTTTGTTATCGATCTCACCGGTATGAAAACTCCTAGCCCGTTTCCGGACCATCAGGATGTCCGCGATCACGAGGGACTGTTCCTCGTGCAGGTCATCCTGGTCCTTGAGCTTGCCGCGAACCACCAAGGATGATTCCGGCTCGATTTCTTCCCCATCTGTCTCGTTAAAAGAGGCAGCGTATTGGGGCCAGACCCTTTGGATGAAATCCCGAAACTCCGCCTCCTCTTCCCGCTCCTCCCTGAGCATGGCCCATTCCTCAGGAAGAATCTCGGGATCCTGCCAACGATCCCAGGCCTCATCGGGATCAACGTCGAACTCCTCCCACTCTCCCCAGCCCCAGTCACCGACCGGTTCAGGGTCAACGTACTGATCTTGAAGATCGGGAGGAAACAAGGGGATCAGGTCCTTCGACGGATAGAAATCGTCGGAAAAAAGAAAAATCATCTCCTCTCTTTCGATCTCTTCCTCGTCAACATCCTCCTCCGTGGCCCCCTCAAAAAAATCAGCCATAGCGTGATCCGTAGCCTCCTCATCGGACGACGAAAGCCAGTCCAACCCACGGAGCTGAATGGTCTCAACTCCGTGACGAGCCCACTGCGGCCCCCTCCAATTCCGAGTGGGGTCACAGGTCCCACTGTGAATCTTAACATCCCTCCGACGGCGGAGGATGTCCGTGATCACGAGAAACTGTTTCTCATGCAGATCATCCACCGGATCCTCATCCACCCGGTCGAAGAGGTCGGGAAACTCCCACTCCTTGTCACACCAGTAGAGGTCTTCATCCTCCTCTCCCCAAACCCCCTCTTCCGCCACGAGACGGGCTTCCGCTGCCGCCTTGCGCGCCTCATACTCCTCCGAGGTTTTCTCCTTGAAGTCCTCGTACTTGGCATAGTAGGTGACAAACTGATCCTCAACCTGATCCGGTTTGCCGAGGGAGTCGAAATCAACATCTTCTTCGTAGTCCCCCTCTTCGATCACATACTCTTCCCTGAGGTCGGGAAGATTATCGATCAGGACATAGCCATCTTTCAACGGTCTGCCCTGAAACATGGAGTCGTCCTCCAACAGATCGGCCCCGTACAGGTCCTCGAGACTGAACCCATTGGAGTCTCCTGGGACGATCGTCCCGTTTTCACGAAAAAACAGCTCGCTGGCCATTTTTTCTCCTCCCTCTTTATTTTTGTTGGTTAAAAAAATTCCCTTTTAAATGTTCAAAACTCGGATTAATTTAACCACAATTTGAGAAAATTGTCAAATTTTTAAAACAAATTTGTCCTATCACCTTTTGAAGGAAAACGAATGACAATACAAAAGACAAACGCCACTAATCCCATTCCCGTCCACGAAGTCCAAAGGTAATGATCAAAGAAAGCCAGAACAAAAAAGGCTGTCAACAGAGCGAAGAAGAACGGATGATAGACACCAAATCGGCCAGCAACGGCTGGTCTAAGATCTGCCGTTGCGACGCGACACACAATCCCCACAACCCCCACAAAAAATGTGACCACCCCCATCAATCCTATCTCTGCCAAAATCAACAAAAACGTATTATGAATCGGTTGGTAAGACCACACGGATTGTCCCGGCCAGATGCGGGCAAGAGCTTCTGTATAAGCTCCGATCCCGACACCCATTATCGGATTCACCCGAAGCACTTCTGCCACCGTTGAATATTCGGACGTCCGTTCAGAAAAAGACCGGGCTTCCAAACGAGCAGAGGTATCGAAACGCGTAAAAACGAATGGAGAAAAAACGAGGGCTGCTAACAGAAAACCGAAGGCTGCGGCAGCGAATACCCGAACGCGTATCCATGGAATAGGAACCTTCCGAAAAAAATCCAATCCGAACCAGATGCTAATTCCCAGCCAAAAGGCCATCCAAGCTGAACGAGAAAAAGTCAAAAGCAGGGCATTACCGAGAAAAAAAGCGAAGAGAAAAGCAATCATTCTTTGCCATTTTTTCCAATTCTGTGATTCCTCTTGTCCCACCAAAAAAATCCAAACCAATAACCCAATCGCGAGAAAACCCCCAAAGTCATTCGGATGCGAAAAGGATCCGTAAGCACGTAACAGACGACCTGAGGCATTCTCAATAACAGAGGATCCCGCAACAGTCGCCAGATGCTGGGCCAAACCAAACAAGGTCGAAGACGGACTGACCCCACTCAAAACCTGAAACCACCCCAAGAGTGACGGGGGTATGAGACCCAGGATAAAAACCGTCGCTGTTTTTCGAATATCTGTCCGCTCATCCAAAAGCAGAATCAAAAAACCAAAAACAACTACAAGATGAAGCAACCAACCAAAAGAAAGGATGGGACGAATGGAAAAAATAGCAGAAAGAAAAACGGCAAAGAGAAAAAAAACGGATCCTCTAACAATCTGACGCGCCTGCCAGGAAAAATGCGGCCAACCGCGCAGGAGAAGCGCGAACAAAATCAAAATTTCTGTTCCATACAGACTTAATGTTCCATACTCCCACGCCTCTCCCTGCAATGGAAGATAGGTGAAGATCCAACGCGTCTGCCAGGGAAGCAGAAAAAGAGCGGCCGACAAAAAAACACCTGCCGCTGTCAGGCGAATTTTATTGTTCTGAAACACCATGAGCATACAAAATCTCTTTCCATCGTCGATAGAGCGCCTCGCGATCATCCTCCACATGAAACTTCAACGTATCATCTGTAATGACCACGCATGTGTCCTGATTGGCCATTTCCCGCACCCGGCGCGGAAAGCACCGCCATTGAAGACCCTTGGCAAGACGCTCCAAAAAAGCGGGAACGGGTGGAAACGGAAGGGAGAATACCCGAACAATTTCCTCGTTGGAATGTGCTACTCTCCCGTCTGCATGCGGAAGCCAAAAAGAGACCCATGTATTCGCTTGCTGAAAGGCAGAAAAAATGTTCCCCCGGTCAAAAACGGGAACGAGGGAACGAATCCAGAAGGCAAGATACGGATCTTCCCCCTTTTTCCATTGAAGCTCCTCAAGTGAAAGACCCTTCGTTGATCGAAAAAAACTAAAACAGAACGGATCATGTCCCTTCCGTGTCCCTGGCCGGCGACGTGCGAGGAAAAACGGAAGGACGGTGCAGATTCTGGAAATCCAAACGGTTCCTGGTTTGACCAAAATGAACAGGTCAATATCGCTCTGCGGACCGGTCCGATACCAGGCCAAACTGTTGCAGGCCGCCACACCCCGCACCCAAGGGAACAGGCCGAACCAACGCGCGGCGCGGCGCAAGGTTTTCCACTTGCGCGCGGCATCGGAAAGCCGAGCCTGGTCTTCTTTTAACCGTACGAAAGGAGAAGTCGCACCGTCTTTTAAAAAAATCCTCCCGTCCTGTCTGTCCACTTTTTCCAAAAGCCACGGACCCTCCAGTGCCTGATCCACCTCTCCAAAAGAGATGTATTTTCCAGGCTTCATCAGCCACTTCCAGATGTCAAAGACCGTCAAGGGCTGGTCGAAAAGCGAAAACCAGGCAAGCGTACGAAAAACTGCTCCCTCAATGTTCGATGCCTCGGAAGCCGACATACTGCTTCCTTTTTCCATTAAATCTTCTGTGCGTGCCCGTTGTCTGAAGTGCCTGTTTCCTTCTTCTCAGACGTCTTTTTTCGAAACACAAAAGCCTGCTGGATGACCGTAAAAAGATTCATAACAATCCAGTACAGCGTCAGGCCTCCCGGCAAAGATGCACCAATAAACACGGTCATGAGCGGCATGACATACAGCATGGACTTATTCATGGTGGCCAGCATGTCCTCGTCTTTGGCCCCTTCTTTCTTGCGTAGAGCCGGCGGCGGACGCGTAGCCATCAACATTTTCGTCTGGAGAAATTGTAAAGCGCCCGCTATCACAGCCATAACGATATTCGGATCTGCCAAATTGACCGTGCCTAAAAAGAGGGCGTTTACCGTTCCTGGATTGGATACGAAGGTGTACAAATGACTAAGACTTTCGGGCTTGAGACCGTCCTGGAGCACGGCGTAAAGCGCGAAAAGAATCGGCATCTGAATGACAAGCGGTAGACAGGAAGAAAGAGGATTCACTTTTTCCTGCTTGTAGAGCTGCATCATGGCCTTGGTAAGGCCTTCTTTATCGTCCTTGTACTTCTCTTTTAGTTCCTCAATCTTTGGCTGAAGCTGTTGAAGCGCTTTTTGGGACGTAAAAGTGGAACGGGTCAATGGCCACAATACCAGCTTGATGAGGACAGAAATGGCAATGATGGCAAAGCCCAAATCTGCTCCAGGGATCACGTCGTAAAGCCAAAGGAGAAGATTAAAAAGCGGTTGGTATAACAGACGGTAAAACATACTTTATTCTTCCTTTTTTTCTTCCTTCTCAACGACTTCCGGAGAAGGGAACTCCGATTCCGACACTGTCAGCGGTTCGGTTTGTGTTGGTGTTCCCTCCGTCGCCGGAACCGTTCCTCCGCCCTCTAATTCTGATGCCGTAAGGTCGCTCTGCGGAACAACGGCTTCATTAACATTGATGCGCCAGCCTGTAAGCTTGGCTGCCAAACGGACGTTTTGTCCCCCCTTACCAATCGCAAGCGACAGCTGATCAGCCGGAACAGTCACGAGTGCCAACCGTTCCGAGGTTCGCAGGTCAACCGTCTGGACTTTGGACGGCGCAAGCGCGTGGGCCACGAATTCAGCCGGTTCCGCACTCCACTCGATGATATCAATTTTCTCTCCACCCAAAGCAGCAATAATGGTCTGGATACGAGTTCCCCGCTGTCCAATGCAGGCTCCGATCGGATCCAACGTATCATCCGATGTGGCAACAGCCACCTTAGAACGCGACCCTGGCTCCCGGGCAATCGCCTTTATTTCCAAAGTTCCCTCCCCAGCTTCGGGAATTTCAATTTCAAAAATTTTACGGACGAATTCTTCGGCAGCACGCGAAAGCACGATTTCCGGTCCGCGGGGTCCCAAGGCCACCTGTTTGACATAGGCCTTGATTTTATCGCCAGGCGCGTACCGTTCCGTCGGAATCTGATCCTCAGGACGCAAGACGCCAGTGATACGCCCAAGATCCACCAATACCATTTTGGGTTCGCGGCGCTGCACGATACCGCTTACGATCTGCCCTTCCTTTTCCTTGAATTCATTGAAGACATTCTGGCGCTCCACCTCGCGCAATTTCTGGATAATTACCTGCTTGGCGGTCATGGCAGCCATGCGTCCAAAAGCACCTGGAACAAGGAGTTCCATGCGCAAGACCTCTCCCACCTCCGCATCATCCCGAATACGCCGCGCTTCGGAAAGCATGAGATCCGTTTTCGGATTAAACCGCGGCCCTTCGTTTTCTTCTCCCTCAAACACCACGGCTGGAACAGCCTCACCCCTGGCGCGGGCTTCCTCAAGCCTATTCGCGGTTTCTTCGACCCGTTGTCGCCGAAGATCCTGCCAGCGTTCAATTTCTTCCAGGTCGACATCCTCCACCACCGTCTTCACGTCAAAGGCTCGAATCCGAGCCGTCTCCGGATCGAATTCCACTTCGACATTCTGATTTTTATCCCCAAAATCCTTGCGATACGCCGCGGCGAGCGCGGCCTGCACCGTTTCCAAAACGGATTCATAGGAAAGATTTTTTTCTTCGCAGATTTGCTGGATGGCTTGGACGATGGGGGATGACATAGGCGTAAAAACGGTGATCTCGAGAAAAATTAAACGTTTTCTTAACAAGGAAACCCGCCGTTTCCGACAGGTTCCAGTACGATACACGCTACCAGTTTCCTTTGGGTGCGTCAATGCCGCGAAAGTGCTGAATGGCATCGCCTGTCGAGCTTCCAAGCAGTAGAGAAACCACGTCGATGCGAAACGGTCGATTCGTCCAACCGCGCTCCTCCAAAAATCGCTGACCCGTTGCAGCAATCTTCTGCCGTTTTGAGTCAGTTACAGACTCTTCGGGAAATCCAAACGTCGTTCCCCGCCGTGTTTTTACTTCCACGAAAACAACTTCATCCCCATCCTCCGCCACGAGATCGATCTCGCCGTTCGCCGTCCGGTATTGGCGGGCTGCGATACGGTATCCCATCCCTTCCAAATAAAACGCAATAGCCTCCTCCCCCCGCGTTCCAAGCGCGCGGCGCGACTCTGTCATACAGAACGCCGGCGACGCGGTTTAGGAAGATACTTCTCCCGCTCTTTACGAATGCCTGTTTCGCTTTCCTGATACGGTCTTTTTCGAAAGGTCGTCCACCAGAGAAAGGCCCCCCACGCAAACACAAAGAGCAACCACAGGACATACCAAAATCGCGCACCCAACAACCGAACCTGTTCAAAACTGAAAAAAAACAAAAACAAACCAATGAGACCAAACGTAACAGCTGCCCTTCCGATCCTTAAAAATCTTTTCCGCTTTGGTCCCACAGCCTTGTGCATCCGCCGCGAACGGATCCAAAGGACGATTCCCGTCAAAATCAGAACACTGAAAACGACTGGCAAAAAACGTTCGCTCACAGACGTTAAGGGCGGCGGCGTAAGATCAAACAAAAAAGAGGGATGAAAAAAAACACGCGGGTCAAACATAAAAAAGAATCAATTCACGTCCGAACAAAAAAGCCAGCAAGGCCTCCAAGGACATTTTCTATCAAACCCGTAAAAATCGCCATACCCACAAGACAGACTCCCACCCCGACCAGTTTCAAAAACGTCCGGGTCCCTCCGGGCCCAAACTTCTCCTCGGCATAATCAATGGCCCCCACGAACTCCAGATACCAACCCGTCTTCCATACCATATGGAACCCAACCGCTATCACAAGCAGCCCAAGGGGAAGACGCCAAAAGGAGGAAAACATACACAGCTTTTACCAAAAAACTGGTGGGCGCTGAGGGATTTGAACCCCCGACCTTCTCGGTGTAAACGAGACGCTCTAACCAACTGAGCTAAGCGCCCGTGGATTTCTTAAAACTCCGTACGGCTTCAAGGAATGTCTCTAATTCCGAAGCTTTAACACCACCATTTGCCAAGGATCGGGCACAAGCGATGAGTCCATCTTGGTTCACCAAACGTCGATCCAATAAAAGAAGGTTTCGGACACTCCCCACGGGTTTTTCTTTCGAATCTAATAATTCAATGACCAATTCCGGCTGTTGATCTTCGGATCCCGGAACATTCGAAATGCCAACAGCAAAAGGGCTTTCCACTCCATACCACCGTCGTTCCCGGATTCTGTCCAAACTAGGATCAGAAGAGTCTTTTTTAATAGGAGTGGATAGGGAATTTAAAAAATCCACTGCTTGTTGATGAAATGAATTCTCCCTTAAAGAAGCGAGGATTGAAATGATTTTGTTCAATTCCTCTTCCTTTTCTTTTTTAAATTCAGGTTCGGGTTCATTTTTTTCAGAAAAAGAACCCAAAAAATCTATTTCTTTCCACTCTGACATACGCCACGATTCTTTTACTGGTGCGGACGGAGGGACTCGAACCCTCAAGCCCTTGCGAGCACTAGCCCCTCAAGCTAGCGCGTATACCAATTCCGCCACGTCCGCAGGTTATGGGCGCGTCTCATGGTAGGGGAATACAATCAAAAAAGCAAATGCAAGGTTCAGAAAGCCTTCGCCCTACCGGCGATCATGCGCAAAGCGTGCGGGGCAACAGAAAAACGGAACTCCGAAGCTTCCAAGAGCGCTCCATCCACGAAAGCCCCCACCGGGGCAGGAACCGTTACTGTCAACGAACGAAGGCGAAACCGGGAAGATTCTCTCTGTTCCGAACGAAAAAAAATCCATCGACGCCTGTAGGTCCGGACGATCGCATCCACAAAGCCATCTCCAACGGAAACGGAGCCAGATTTTGAGGACGAGAGATTAAAAACGTCAATCTGTTCCTCTCCTTCTGTCCGAACACGATAACGGTCTTCGCACAAAATTTCCGCTCGAACGCGCGGGATCGTCACCCCCATTATGAAACGCCGTCCATTAAGAACGCCGGCATCAATCGTGCGGACCGTGCGGGCCGAAAGGACGTCGCAAGCGGCCGATCCGAACGGAAGATCGAAAAGGTGGGCCAACCGACTGTGCGATTCAAGGGGAATAAATCCAAAAACAACAGACGGGAGATCCGCATTCAGGGCCTCCTGGATCGTCTCATCGCTTCCGACCACAACAATCGTTGACAGACCCTTTTTTGCTTCACGACGGATGGCTTGAAGAGCGGGTTTAAAGACGCCAATACGCTCCACAACGCCCGTGATACCGAGGTCACAAAGACGGCGTTCGATCTTAAAAATTTCGCGTCGATGCTTCCGCTCTTGCGCCAGCTCGTCGTAGAGATACAAATACATACGTTCCGCGCTCCTTTTTTCGAAAATCGTTCTTTTTTTCTTATCCAACGGAAATTTTTTGCTCCTTAGAAACAGGAACCTCGCCATCCGCCATGGAGATTCGCCCGTTCACCCGCGCGCCCGGAGCAACAGAAAGCACCTTTGTCGTCACGTCGCCATCGACCCGAGACGTTTCCAACAATTCTAAGGTACCGGAAATCTGCAGATTCCCCTGGACGATTCCAGCCACTACAGCTTCTCCGGCCGAGACATCCGCCCGAATGGCTGCCCCTTGGCCGACCCGCAGGTGCTGGGTCACACGCACACTTCCCGTTACCTCTCCTTCTACGGTCACATCGCCTTCACTAACGAAATCTCCCTCCACCTTAACCCCGCGAGCAATCATGGTTTCCTCTCTGCCGTTCCCCCTAGGTGGAATCGGAGAATCTGATCGATTGAACATACCATCAGGATGATAAATGTGGGCTTATTTTAGACAACTTTCCATTCGAAGTCAACGCGCCCTTCCTACATTTCCTCAACCGTCTTTATTCCCAAAAGACTGAGCCCGTTACGGAGTGTCTGCCCGACCGCACCCACAAGCGCCAATCGAGCCTGTCGAACTTTTTCTTCGGCTTGAAGAACGGGAACCTCCGCATAAAATGCGGAAAACAGCTTCGCCAGGTCAAAAAGAAACTGCGCAATCCGATCAAAACGAAAATCTTGAACCGTGGTTGCCACGACCTCCGGATACCGCGCAAGCCATAAAAGAAGATGATGTTCCAACGGCTGTGTCCACTGTTTCGCATCAAAAGAAGAAGAAACTTGACCTGCTTTTTTCAAGAGAGAGGCAATACGTGCCACGGAATAGAGAAGGTAGGGCCCTGTAAAACCCTCAAAAGAGACGGCTTCTTTTATGTCGAAGACGATGGATTTATTCGGGTCTTGGCGCAGCATGCCAAACTGCATGGCAGCCAAGCCAATGGCTTTCGCGGTCTTTTCAACTTTTTTTGGTTTCCAATCCGGATGGCGCTTTTCCGTTTCTTCCCTTGCAGAGGAAACCACGCTATCTTGAAAATCTCTATAACGGATGATCGTCCCTTTGCGCGAGGACATGGCCCCTTCCTTCAAGGTCACGAAATCATATGAAAGATGGACCAGGTCTTTTTTGAATCCCATGCGCTTCAGCGTGGCAAAAAGCTGTTTCATGGCCAGCGACTGACGGTTATCAACCACATAAATACTTTTCTCCGGATGGAAATCCTCCTCTTTTTTATAGGCAAGGGCAAGGTCCTTCGCATAGTAGAGCAGCGTCCCGTCCGAACGAACAAGAAGGTAAACACCAAGACCCTCCGATGCAAGATCCACAATCCAGGCCCCCTGACTATGTGTAACAATACCGCGCCGGATAAGGTCTTCCAGAAGCTCACGGGTCTTGCGGATAAATTGGGATTCTAAATACCACGCCTGGATAGGAAGATCCAACTCGTGAAAAGTGGCCTTCAGAGAATCCAATGACCATTTTCTCGTCTTTTTCCAAAGAGCCAAGAGCGGCCCTTTTTCGCCGGATTCCAACTTTTTATACACACGAGAAATCTCCTCTTTGGCCGATGGATCCTCTTCAAACACGCGTTCAGCTTCCACATAAACTTTCTGGAGGAACGCATCCCGTTCTTCCTTGGGTGGTTCTTCCCCGGCATGAAATTTCTCAAGACCCCAAATGATCTTTGCCACGTGCATACCCAGATCATTCAGATAGGAAACGGGGGTCACGTCATATCCACCGGAGCGCAAAACCATGACAGCCGCCTGGCCGACAAACAGATTGCGCGCATGACCGACGTGTAATTCTTTATGGGTGTTCATGTTGGCGTATTCTACCAAGACCCGCTTTCCGAACCCGCCGTTCCCGGTTCCATATGCGGTGCCACCGGCTCCGATCTCATCAAGAACCGCTTTGCCAAAAAAAACGTCTGAAAGAAAAAAATTTACATAGGGCCCGCGTGCTTCGGCCTTACGGATCCACCCGCCCGGCTCAATCTTGGCCGCCAGTTCGTTTGCAACCTCGGCTGGGGCCTTCTTCCAACCCTTTGCCAAAGCAAAACAAGGATAGGCAAGATCCCCGAAAGAAGGGTCTGGAGGATAGATGATCTCACCCATGGCTGGCGCATGCGATTTGTCCAAAGCAATTTTGAGCGACCGCAGTGCCTCTTGTTTTGCTTTAAGAATGGCGTACATACCTCTACGTGGCAGGTGGAAAAACCCGAATAAAAAACCGTTTCCCTTTTTGTAAAATGACCCCATCCGTCCCAGGAACGATTTTTTGTTCGAAAGACGTCACATCCGCTCCGTCCACCTTTACGCCGCCTCCCTCAACCAAACGCCGCGCATCACCCTTGGAAGAAGCAAGCTTGGTCTCTACGAGAAGATCGGCGACCGTCATTGTGGGAACGGAAAGGCGGTGCTCCGGTATTATTTTCGGAACTTCTCTGTCATGAAACATCCTGTTAAAATTTTCGCGAGCGAGAACAGCTTCGGATTCGGAGTGGAAAATCTTCACGACTTCAAAAGCGAGACGGGCCTTTTGGTCGCGGGGATTTTCCTGATCTTTTTTGAGCGTCGAAATTTCTTCAAACGATAATGAAGTGAGCAGAGTAAAATAATTTTCAATGAGATCGTCAGGAATCGACATGACCTTTCCAAATTTTTCATCGGGTTTTCCCTCTAGAAAAATGGCGTTATCAAAACTCTTCGACATTTTCTTTTTGCCATCGGTCCCGATTAAAAGAGGAACCAAAACCACATCTTGTTCGGGCATGGCAAAACGGCGCTGCATACGGCGGCCGAAAAGGACATTGAGTTTCTGGTCAATGCCCCCAAGCTCGATATCGGACTTCACCATGACCGAATCGTAGCCCTGCATCATCGGGTACAAAATTTCCAACGTCGAGAGGGGGTGTTCCGGATCGTCAACGCGTTTGCGAAAATCTTCGCGCTGCAAAACTTGTTGGAGGGAAACCAAGGAGGTTAACGACAGTATTTCAGCTGCCTTCATAGGAAAAAACCATTCGCCGTTGTGGCGAACTTCGAGTTTATCCATGTCTAAAATCTTCGCAGCCTGGTCTAAGTACGTTGCCTTATTCTCTTCGATTTTTTCGCGCGAAAGCCTCTGTCTAGCCTCGGTCCGGCCGGTCGGGTCGCCGATTTCAGCAGTGGCGTCGCCGATAATCAAAATCGCCTGGTGCCCGAGGTCCTGAAACTGCCGCAATTTCCGCAACGGCACGGTGTGCCCGAGATGCAGGTGTGGGGACGTTGGGTCAATACCCAACTTCACGCGCAAAACTTCGCCTGAAAGCATGCGGTTGCGCAAATGTTCGGCGACAACAATCTCTTCCGTCCCGCGGGACAAAACTTCTTCAACGGCTTGGGGATCGGAATTTACTTTGTTCATAGATTGCTCAGCTGCTGTCTTAAGCCTTCCACTTTTTTAACCGCCTCTTCCCGTTTCTGTCGGATGGAAACCACAATTGCTTCCGGCGCCCTGGCTACGAACGCTTCATTACTAAGTTGGCGGTCCAAGCCGGCCAGATAACCTTCCGCCTCTTCCAATTCTTTTTGCAAACGTATCTGCTCCCGCCGTGTCGCTTCAGCCGAAACCGGGACAAAGAGGCGCGTGGATCCCAACACAGCCGTAGCCGCGCCTTCTGGCGCATCTTCGGGACGAATGAAGGTCATCTCCTTCACACGAGCCAGCCTCTCCACCAAAGATGACTGATCCCGCACAAGGCTTTCCTTTTCCGGGCTTGCGACCAAGAGGGAAACGAAATCTGCTGGCGGCATTTTGTGCTGAGCACGGAGATTGCGCACAGCCACAATAAGATCCCGGATAAATCCAAATTGTTCTTGCGCAATATCCCCATCAGAGATCATCAGGGCTTCCGGCCACGGATGAATTATAAACGGTTGCGGATCTTCGAACGCTTTCCAAATCTCCTCGGTTATGAACGGCATGAATGGATGCCAGAGCGCGAGGAGCCCCTCCAAGACAGACAGAAGAACAGCATCGGTAACCGCCCCAGGGCGTTGCCGCTCAATCTTGGCAATTTCCACATACCAATCCGCAAAATCATTCCAGGTAAAATCACGCAAAACTTCCCCGGCCGCAGAATACTCGTCACGTTCAAAATGTCCCGTAACACATCGGACCGTCTCGCTATAACGAGAGAGAATCCAACGATCTGCCAAGGTTCGCTCCATTCCTATCTCTTTCAAAGAAACACGATGAATATTTCCAACCGTCAAAAAAACGAACCGAGAAATATTCCACAGCTTGTTGGTAAAATTCCGATAGCCAGCAATTTTCTCTTCCGACATCTTCATATCATTGCCGGGCGTGGATCCGATGACAAGCGCAAGCCTCGTCGCATCCGCTCCGTACTTCCCGATCATGTCGAGCGGGTCAATGACGTTTCCAAGCGACTTGGACATCTTGCGACCTTGTTCGTCGCGCACCAACCCATGCAGATAAACCTTTTCGAAAGGAACTTCCCCAACCGCATACGTGGTCATGAGAATCATCCGCGCCACCCAAAAGAAAAGAATATCATAGCCGGTTTCAAGAATGGACATCGGGTGGTATGTCTGAAAATCTGACGCGTTATCAGGTTTACCCTCCGAAGCTTTAGCGGAGGAGGGCCAACCGAGCGTCGATAGCGTCCAAAGTCCAGAAGAAAACCACGTGTCAAGCGTGTCCGGATCCTGCTCCCAACCATCGCCTTTGGGAGCCTCCACGCCGACGTAAACTTCTTCATTTTTTTTGTCATCCTGAACCCCGACGTCTTGGAGGGGTGAAGGATCTCCCGAGAGATTCTTCGCTCCGCTCAGAATGACAATATTTTTTCTATACCAAACAGGCACGCGATGTCCGAACCAAATTTGGCGGCTGATGTTCCAATCTCGCAGGTTATCGATCCAATGGAAATACGTTTTCGTGAAGCGATCCGGAACGATTTGGATCTGGTTCGTACGGACGACGTGCTGCATGAGTTGCTTGAGTGTCACTTCCTGTCCGTCGGAAATTCCTTCGATAGGCGCATGAGTAGAAGCGCGAAACTTGAACGGCCGGTTGACCCCGATGAACCACTGCAACTTCGGTAACGGTTCGATCGCATTCCCGCATCGATAGCAAACCGACAAATTCTGTGGAACGTCTTCTTCCTTTTCCATGAGCCCTGCCCCGCGAAGCCACCCGACCACTTTCTCTCGTGCCTGAAGGATCGATAATCCCGCAACTTCAGAACCGGCTTCCTCACGCATGGTTCCGTCTTCCCCAATGACAATAGGTGAGGAAAGATCATTCTCGCGTGCCATTTCCGCATCAATATGACTATGTGCCGGGGTTACCCCAAGTGCTCCGGTGCCAAACGCGGGATCAACCGCACGATCCGTAATAAAACGAATGGACAATTGTTTCCCGCAAAAATACGCTTCAATTGTTTTTCCAACGTATTCCTTATATCGCTCGTCTTCGGGATGAACCGCCACGGCCACATCTCCAAATTTCGTTTCAGGACGCGTTGTGGAAATGGGAAACGGAAAAGCCGAATCATAGCGAAACGTAAAAAGCTTTGCTGTCCCCTCCTTATACTCAACCTCATCGTCCGCCAAAGTGGAGCGACAATGTGGACACCAATTCACCACGCGATGCCCGCGATAGATAAGCCCATCGTTATACATCTTGGTGAATGCTGCACGCACGGCTTTTGTGCGCACCGCATCGAGCGTATAGGCCTCGCGAGACCAATCAAGCGAAGCCCCCATTTTCCGCGCCTGGTTCACGATCGTGTCGTGGGAAGCGGCTGCAAAAGCCTCTACGCGTTTAAGGAAGTCTTCCCGACCGAGTTCGCGACGCGGATCTACCATTCCTTCCGCGCGCAAAATTTTCTCAACCTTGGCCTGGGTAGCAATGGCTGCGTGGTCGGTTCCTGGAATCCAAAGCGTACGTTTACCACGCATGCGGGCAAAACGCACCATGGCATCCTCGAGTGCCAACATGACAGCGTGACCCAAGTGAAGTGTCCCTGTTACATTGGGTGGAGGAAGAACAATGGAAAACGATTCCGTGCTACGCCCCGAGGTATCCGGAAGGCTATCGGGATTGAAAAAACCGCCTTTTTCCCAAAAAGCATAAATCTGATCCTCGGTCTGGGAGGGATCATACGCTTTCGATAGCTCCGGATTGGCCATAAAAAAAGACGAAAAACAAGCATTTTTGCTTTCTTAGTGTAAAAGAAAACCCCAAGAAGGGCAACGGCCAGATGTCGATTCCACCGGCGCCAGCCCTTGACCGGACCCTGGAATTCCTCTACGATAAAACGCTTTGACTTGCGATCCTATTTGTCTGTGGCCCTTGCCCATCCCAATCAATTTTTTGAAACGGTCCGACGGAGTACGCGACCTCTTCTTCTTATTCCGCACGGAGCTGGTCCTGACGGGTACGCGACGGCCTTGGGGCTTTGCGAGGTCTTTGAAAAGCTCGGATCAAAACCGGACATGGTAGCCGCTGATGGCCCAGCGCCTTCTTCCCTGCGTTTTCTATCCGGCCACGAACGAATCCAAGGAGACCTCCCACGCCTGCGCACTGTTTCCGTTGAATTGGACGCATCACGAACAAAACTCAAAGAAGTCGTTCGACAAGACCGAGACGGCCGAACCTTCCTTACGCTCGTCACGGAAGAAGGAAGTTGGGAAGAACCAGACGTCCGGCTCGCTGTCTCGGACTACCAATACGACCTCGCGATCTGCCTTGGTGCCCAAGACCTTGATTCTTGCGCCCCTCTCTATGGCCGTCATCCTGATTTTTTCTTTCGAACGCCGATTATCAACATTGATCATTCTCCGGCAAACGAATATTTCGGACACTTGAACTTCGTCGATTATACGGCCGCGGCCTGCGGCGAAGTCTGTCACGATCTTCTGCAAAGTGCGGATCCGGATCTCATGGATGCATCCATTGCCACAGCCTTTCTCACGGGTCTCATTGCTAAAACACGAAGTTTTAAAACACCCAATGTCACTCCAAAGACCCTCCAAACGGCCGGAGCCCTTTTGGCGCACGGCGCGCGCCGTGATCAAATTATCACCCACTTATATCGGACCCGGTCGGTCTCCACACTGCGGCTCTGGGGACGCGCCCTTGCCAGACTCAAACACGATGCGGATACGCGAGCCGTCTGGACCCTCCTTTCCCGCCAAGATTTTTTACATGCAGGGGCAGAAGAGGAGGACTTGCCAGAAGTCATGGACGAACTTATCGCCACCTCTCCCCACGCCCACATTGCCCTGCTTGCTTTTGAAAACCGCCAAGGACATGTCAGCCTCGTCCTCAGGACCGAACCCCCGCTCAACGCCCTGCATTTGGCCTCTTCCTTCCACCCGATCGGATCAAAAGACACGGTTCACTTCTGTCTCCCAGAAAAAACACTGATCCAGATCGAACGGGACATTCTTCCTCTCCTCCTGGAAACGGCGAAAAAAATCCTTTCTTCAGAAACAAAAAAATAGCGGAGGGTGAAAACCCCCGCTATTTTTTTCTTTTTTATTCTTCTGAGACGTAATCAGAGGCATTTGTCCGTTCCGCCGACGTAATCTCTCCACCTTCAAGAGAGGTCGCGTTCTCATCCTCTTCCTCGACCGGTTGAGGAATTTTCGTCGTGAGATTACCCGTCTTTAACCTTTCCAATCTTGATTTGACGGCTTGATTCTCAGGATTCAGTTCTAGGACTTTCTCAATTTGTCCAATGGCAGCGGAGAGATCCCCCTTGATCTCGTACATAGACGCGAGATACCAACGTGCATTGGAATAGTTCGGCGACAAGCCGACAACGCGCTCCAGTTCGGCCCTAGCCGCATCATACTGCTGGAGTTTGATAAAGAGCATGGAGAGTTGAAACCCAAGACCCACATCCAGCGGGCTGTATTGACGCAGGGCTGCGAGCCGTCCGGCCGCATCTGCCGTGCGACCCTGGCGTTCATAAACTGCAGCCAGATAATAATGGGCCACCGCATAATCCGGTTTCAATTCTACCGCCTTGTTCAAGGATTCTTCCGCGGCCTTTAATTCCGTTTTTTCCGCTTCCACCGCCACGGAAGCCACCTCCTTGTTCTCCGAACCCTTCAGAGAACGCGCACGGTCGGCCACCATGAGATGCAAACGCCCAAGATTGGCCTGATACAAAGGATTTTTCGGTTCCAATTCCATGGCCTTTTGGTAAGAAGCGGCCGCGCCGTCCTCGGCACCGTTCACTAATGTAATGACTTCCGCATAGGTATTCCCACGCACGAGCCAATTGAGCGAATTGTTCGGAGCAAGCGTTGTCGCTCGCGCTGTGGCGTTCATGCTCGCTGCCAAAAGACTCTGAATCTGCGACGCGCGTTCCGGAGCAATCTGGCCGTTCTCAGTTCTTGTTTTTGGGTCACGAAGAACGTCGCGTGTCCGCAACAGCAAGGCTTGACTCAAATTCCGATAATAGACATCGGAAAAACGATTGAAGGAAACCGCCTCTCCAAGTTTTCTCACGACCTGATCGGACGGCGCGCCTTGACGATCAAGCCGAACGGCTTGCGCAAAAGCGACCTCCGAAGCATACCGTTGGCCTGTCATAAAAAGCGTCGCCAAAACCCCGACCGCTGCCAGAACAAAGACAAAGGAAAAGAGGAGACCAAGTTTCGGGGCGTGAGAAAAATCCGCCTGCCGAATACGCGCGACTCCCTGACTGGCCAATAGGCCGGTCAAAAGCCAGAACAAAATCGTCAGAGCCATGTTGGAAGAATAGAGAAGGAGAGCGGCCACGATCGCCACCCATCCCGCGAAAAGAACGTAGGTCATCTTCCACTCATCCGCTTGCCGCTCCCGGAGGAGTTTCCCAAGCGACTTGGCTGCTATAGCAACCGCAAACAGGATCCAGGTAAGCGCCCCAAGAATTCCTAACGTCCCCAAGACGGTCAAAGCGTGCGATTTGGCCCGATCGAACCGAAAATTCCAAAAGGTACTGGCGTTCACGCCTGTCGGTTTATACTTAGCATATTCGAAAGCATAGGTGCCAGGACCGGATCCAATCAGGAGACGCAGTGGTCCTTCGGAAAGGGTCTGTTTAGCGATCTGCCAACTCGAGCTATAACTCGGACTTACGACAACGGGTAGACGAAACCGCGCAAACGGAGAAGGAAGGAAAAGAAGCAGGATGCTCACAACCAGGACAAGCAGGGGAAGAACAAAACGATTCGGTTTTCCGAATTCTTCGCCTTGGAGGAACGGGAAGGCCAAGAGGATGAGCGCCGCAATGATTTCTACGACCCACAGAACCCAAAAATCAATGATAGCCAAAAGGAACAGGCTTACGACAGCCACAAAAACAATGAGAACCCGCGCAGCAATGCCCAGCCGTCCGGAAGGAAGGACATCCCCCTGTTCCCCTTTTTTGGAGACAAGCCAAAGTGCCATGCCAAGGGTGCTTACAACCGTCAAAAACATGGCAAACGCGTTCACAGTTCCAATGGGATTAAACCCGCGTCCACTGACGAACGGCAACACATTCCATCCAAAAAGTGAAAGGAGCATCTGCAGACCTGCCATCCCAGAAGCAAGAAGGAGAGCCAGGAGCAACCGACGCTGCAGGGATGTCCCGTCAGCGCGATTCATGAGCGTGTAGAAGAGAAGAACGCCCATGGCGATCGTCAAAAAACTCGTATACTCCTGCGATCCCTGTCCTACCCAACTCTGATAACCCCCAAGGGAAAAAATCGATGAAATCAGAACAGCCAGCAAAATGAGTGCGGGAAAAAGATTTAACCATCCGGAACGAAATACTAAGCGCTTTTCCATGACCATGGAGCCAATCCACGCCACGGCTGCCACCAACGTCAAAACGACGAGTAGTGTCTGTTTATTGACTTCAAACGCATCAACCGTAAACGGAAGGAAGAATAAAGGAAAAAGAAAAGCAAGCCCCACGAGAACCCAACGGGTGACGGCCTCATAAAGACCAGCGTTCGCAAGCGGCGTCTTCTTGCGCCGACCCAGAGCCGGGGAGGCAGCACGTGCCAGAGAGGAAGAATCCATAAGCGATAAAAAAGGTTGAAAAAATTTATTTATTCTTTTTCGAAAGGTGGTCGGCAATAGCCTTTGCTATTTTTGAATCGGATTTCAAATCTTCTATGAATAAGATGTGATCCTTATTCATGTCCATAAAATCTTCCGGCCCGTGCACCTCGTTTCCAAGCTTGATAAGAGAAAGATCGCTCTCTTCCGTCTGGGAAAGGTCTCCATTCTGAAGGTTTTGACGAAACTGGAGATAATAGACCCCCTCCAGACGATAGAAATCCCCCTTGCGTCGTGTAAGTTTTCCGAAATAAACCTGTCCGTTATCGAGAAAAACCGCTTGATAAGCCCCTGAAGCAATAGGAGAAACTTCGACGTTTTTTTCACCCCCCAATGCTGCTGTTACTTCCTCTTCGCTGCTGAATTGTTTTCCCTTAAAGAAAAAGAAACCGCCCGCGATAAGGATAACGACCACGATAAGAACAAGAGGGAGGACCCACATTTTTTTTCTCCCTGGTTCAGAAGAATCCAGGGGAGAAAGTCCTGCCGGCCGGCGCATTTTCGATTCAATGGCCATAGGTTAGAGAGACGGGTTCTTACTCGCCCGCTGGAAGAATGAACTAAAAAAAATAATAGGAGGAAACGCCACTATTGTACCGGAACGTAAAGAGCCCGACAAGAGAATTTCATCCCCAGGTTGATTTGAAAAATACAAAGGCGGGGCCCCATAGGAACCCCGCCTCTTCCTTCTTTCCTTTCGAATTACGCTGTTGGCTCACTGGAAGAAACCGGGACGGATTCCTCGGCTGGAGCAACTTCCGGAGCTGGGGTTTCTTCAACCACTGGCTCGGAAGCAACCTCTTCCACAACCGGAGGCTCTTCGGTCACCGATGCTTCAACCACAGGAGCGGAGCCGTCCTTCACGTAGACTTCAATCATTTTTTCCGACCCATCGCTTACCGAGACAACACCGTCTTCCACCCCGACAGCAATCCAGTTAAATTCCACGTCCTGAGAAAGCGAACCGTCCAGACGAATGTCGAATCCGGTCGTGCTTTCTTCCTCGATCCACCAGTAACCAGGGATATTCACGTTGCTGCGCAGGGTTGCGGTCACGATCGGCTGCACGGCATATTCCGTTTCAAAGGCCACGTGAACCTTATCATCATTCGCCACGATCTTGGCTCGTCCGGCCATGTCGCGACTGCCATAGAGATGTTCTTTGACGGTCACGGATCCTTCGAAGGTAGCATCTCCAGCAACCAACTGATCCATTGTCATGGTCTCAACCATCATGGCTGTTGAGGAAGCACCTCCCTGCAAAGAACTTACGGGTTGATACCACGTATTAACAACCTGAATGATCACCTGTCCCTGCGCTTCATCAAAATTTGAGAGAGCCATACCAATGACAGGCCCGGCTTCCGTCGCCTTCATAGCATACCCTGGGATGGTAGCGGAAGAAGTAAGATAATCACCAATTTCGATTGCTCCATTTTCATTACTGACTTTAACTGGCACACGTCCAGCCAGAGCAACGAGAGCTGAGAACGTTTCGCTTTCTTGACTCAAGATTAATCCTGGTTGAGTGGAAACGACTCCAATGAGACCTTTTTGATAAGAACCCGTAGCTTTTTCTACATGTTCTGGAGAACCGGCAGCAACGAGCACATCTCCTGCTTGAACATCTTCATTGGCTGGGAACCACTCAGCAAGGTCAGCACCTGTTTGTGTGTCACTTTCATCAACCCAGTTAAGAAGGAAAGCCGTTGTTCCATCTGAATACCACATTGTGGTGTCTCCAGCAGCTGTCACGATATCAACAGCTCCACATGACAATTGATCAACCCCTACTCCGGCACCCTCATCTGTCGAGTTGTCACAATCGAATGTTGTGTCTGCTGTGTGTTCAATAATCCAAATTTGTCCTGCTACATCATCATCAAAGGCATAGACAGTATCTGTGGCGGCATCACCTGTAAAGAAAGAGGCTCCAGAAACACTCGGTGTGACATCATTATCTACCATTGAATCTTGTGTTCCAAGATCCATAATTCCCTCTACGGAGAAATCATCAGTAACTGCAAGGTCATTTGTAACCGTTACACTACCAGTAATATTCACATCATCAGCACCGTTGTTTGGCGTTGTAATAAGAAGACGATCTCCTGTGGCAATAGTCAAATCGGTTCCGTTTCCTGTAATGGTTTCTCCAGGAGAGAACGCCACACCAATATCCCATCCACCACCAATTTCAATACCAGTTGAGGTAATGAGATCTGTTCCGGCTTCTGTAAGATCACCGAAATTCAATCCGTGCAATATAGCTGTTTGGTTCGTTGAAGCAATACTATTTGTCGCAGTAAAGGCATCAACATCGATAATAGTCCACGTTTCTGCACTATCTACATCATCTCCGTGACTAAAAGTTGGGGTGATATCAATAACATTTCCTGTTGCATCATCAATACCATAGGTGATTTGAAAGGCGTCTACTCCATCTGTGGCTGAACTAGATCCCGTATTTGTTATTTTCACCATGTCCCCAGTTGGAGCCGCCGTTGCCAAAACGGCAAATTCCGAATCTGCATCTACATTTATTTGGAGATTTTCTGTTCCGCCGCCTTGAAGTCGGAAAATCGCGTTTGCATCAGTATCAGCAGCTGTTAGTGTAACAATTGCTTCTGCATCATCTCGACTAAAGACTATTGTTCCATCAACGGCTTCTCCGATATCAATGGCATTGCCATTGGCACCGGTCACGTCTCCACCAAGAACCGTCGCGTCCTTGCCAAAGTAGACATCATCATCTGCATAAATACCGTAGTCCCAGGCGTCTCCTTGCTGATAGATACCATAGAGGTTTCCACCCGCTCCAGCTGATGTGAAATCATTGAGCATGATTCCGTAGAGGTTGTTTGCGTTATTGTTCGTCAAGTTTGTGAGATCGATATCAAGAGCAGAAATGGCTCCTGTTTGTGTTTCGGTGATGTAATCCGCATCAATAATTGAACCGGAAACACTGTGCATGCTGACGGTTAAGGCAGGAATATTAGAATCATCTGGTTGACCCATGGAAACTGCACCATTCATGGCAGCAACATCAAAGTAGGTTCCGTCAATCGCATTGACACCAAAAGCGATGCCTGTATCCCACCCTGTTCCGATGTTAATAGCTGTTGAGGTAATAGTCTCACCCTCATCTGTCGTCTCCGTTAAGTTACCAATATTCAATGCGTTAAGAGTATTGGTAATGGCATCATCCAAATCTCCTGTTAATTGAGCTGTAAAAGCATCAATATTTATAACATTCCAGGTGTCATTCGTATCATTAGCATCCACGGCTCCGTCTGTATCGACAAACGATGGAATAAGATGAATCAAATCCCCTGATGTGTCATGAGACACATCCATGTCAATCACGAGAGCATCTACTCCATCGGTTGCGGAATCAAAGGCACTGTTTTGGATAGTAGCAATATCAGCTGTTGGAACCGCACTTGCTGTGACATTGAATTCTGAATCTGCATCAATATTTATTTGAACGTTGGCTGTTCCACCTCCAACAAGGACTAGATCAGCATTTGCGTCGTTATCAGCGGCTGTCAAAGTAACCGTGCCGGCATCATCCCGGCTAAAGGTCATGGTTCCATCAACGGCTTCTCCGATATCAATGGCATTGCCATTGGCACCGGTCACGTCTCCACCAAGAACCGTT